>Ga0228535_1001455_pt1 | contig 35924 bp, 29 predicted proteins | sample SJ1metagenome_FD_168457 | JGI IMG/M metagenome (GOLD analysis project Ga0228535, IMG submission 168457) | Enriched culture of PCE-dechlorinating microbial communities from Ithaca, New York, USA - SJ1 | ecosystem: Engineered > Modeled > Simulated communities (microbial... > Unclassified | place...
TCCGCCAGCTCACGGGCAACGGTGATGGCGTTCGGCATGCCGCTCATGAGGGTGTCGTAGGTGTCCACCAGCAGCACGCTGCTGTCGGGAAACACGTCCGCATAGGCCCTGAAGGCGGAGAGCTCGTCCGGAAAGGCCATGATCCAGCTGTGGGCATGGGTCCCCCTGACCGGTATGCCCAGCAGCTTTCCGGCCCAGACGTTGCTGGTGCTCCGGGCGCCGCCGATAAAGGCGCCGCGCACCTCGCTCAGCCCGCCGTCCGGTCCCTGGGCACGCCGCAGACCGAATTCCACCACCTCCCCTCCGGCCGCGACCGTGCAGATCCTGGCCGCCTTGGTGGCGACCAGCGACTGGAAGTTGACGATATTGAGCAGCGCGGTTTCCACCAGCTGGGCCTGGGCCAGCGGCCCCTCGACGGTAAGAAGCGGCTCGTGCTGAAAGACCGCCGTACCCTCCGGCACGGCAACGACCCTGCACCTGAAACGGAAGCCTTTCAAGTAGTCGAGAAACCGGGGATTGAAGATATCGAGGCTCTCCAAGTAGGAGAGGTCCTCATCGGTGAAGCGGAGTTCGGAGAGATAGCGGAGGAGGGGCTCCAGACCCGCGAATATGGCGTATCCACCCTTGAAGGGAGGAGTGCGGAAGAACAGATCGAACACGGCGGGGTCATCCTGCATCCCTTTTTCGAAATAGCCCGCCAGCATGGTGAGCTGGTACAGATCGGTAAGGAGCGCCGAATAGGACATGATACCTCCCTCCTCTAGTCGGCTGTATGGTGATTTATTATAGCATACAATGCCGGCCCCGGCCGGATGCCGCCCCCGGGATATGGCTAGGGGCTCCATTGCCGCGCATGGCTGATTTAAAATTTTACGATTCATAATATCCTTTTTGATGACGACAAGTGGTATACAGATGCTGGACCATTTCCAGGAGCCAGGGCAAGGCCTGATTCAGCTCAAGGTCGTATTTATCAATCGCAGCTCTTACCGCGTCCATGACAGCATGTCCATCAGGCTTGCATTCCTTACCCTGAGGCCTACATCGACGAGCACGCCGAGGCAACCTTCACCCACGGTCTCTGTCCCGAATGCGCCTTGAAGCTGAGGATGGAGCTGGCCGGGATAAAATCCCGGGAGGAGTTGGCGCTACCGCGCTGAACCGCTCAAGAATGGAGCTGATATGCCGAACCGTAAGTATAAGAACGAGAATAACAACTTACCTGCGAGTCCCAAGGAGAGAACGATGCTGAGAAAGAAACTTGCCATCTTGCTTTGCTGCAGCGCCCTGTTCGGAACCGGCTGCGGCGCGAACGTCCTCAGGCAGGACATCCCGGTCTCCACCAGCCCCATGGGTGCACGGATTTACGCGGACGGGACGCTGGTCGGCCAGACGCCGGCCACGGTATCTCTGGAACGCACCCGCGACCACATCCTGACGCTGGTGAAGGACAACTACCGCCAGCAGGACGTGGCGGTCACCAGGCAGTACCAGTCCGACCGGGTAGTGCGGAACGCCGTCATTGCTGGGGTCAACTCGGGCCTCTTCTTCAAGGACAAACGCATGGGCGTCAGCAGCGGGCTGGGGTCATTCTCGCGCCAGGAGGAGACGGGAGAAGCCTATATCCTCGTGCCGGCAACCGTGAGCGTGAGCCTGGCCCCGCTCGACGCCGCGGCGACTCCGTGGGACAGCGCCGCTGCCGTCTCTCCACCGGCTCCCGCCGACGCGGGCAACCCGGCAACCGGAGCCATCGGGGCCGGACTTGCCGCCGGCGCCGCCATCGGGGCGGCCCAGACAAAACCGATCGGGAAAGAGTGGCAGACCTCGTCGTCCTCGTCCAGTTACGTCCAACCCGACGGCACGAAGGTCACCAGGAAATCCAGCACCTCGGTTGGTGTCAGCGTAGACCCCGCAGGGCTCGTCAAGACCCTTGACGCCCTGTTCAACTGATATGAAAGGGAGAGCCATGAAACTGATTACACGCTACGCACTCTGCACGGCCATAATTTGCATGATTACCGGAACGGCACTGGCGGTCGACATCGGCACCCTTGACCGGGTGAGCGTCCGCATGTCCCGCTCCGAGGTCGTTGCGCTGCTCGGCACACCCGACGAGGTCGCCGAACTGGCGGGCGGCATGGCAGCGGAAATCTACCGCGTGACCGGCCAAGCCCCACTGGTGGGGACAGGCTGCATCTACGGAGACGACCAGCGTCTCGTCGGCCAGTCCTTCATCCTGCAAGGGGAACTGGGCAGCGCTGCCGCCGGGCGGCTGGTGCAGCTCGGCTTTACCGTGCTTGACAGCTCCGAGGGGCATGTGCGCCTCGTCGGCAGGGACGACGACACCGGCCACCCCCTGGTGGCCCGCATATCCCACGACCACGGCATGACCGTGGTAACGACGTTCGACAAGGGTTTTTATGACCGAAGGGTCCGCTGACCGGGCAGCGACCGTTCCCCCGGAATTCCCCCCGGAAATACTCTTGCGCGCGGCGCGTTGAAAATGCTATAAAGGAATATCACCTGAACCACAGGGTCCGGCCCTGTGGTTTTTTATTTTTCAGCAAGGGAGTTTCAAGGCATGATCAGCACCACCAGCGTTACCCTGGCCTACGGCAAACGGGTCCTGTTCAAGGATGTAACCCTCAAGTTCACCCCCGGCAACTGCTACGGCCTGATCGGCGCCAACGGCGCCGGCAAGTCCACCTTTCTCAAGATCCTCTCCGGCGAAATCCAGCCCGACAAGGGGGAGATCTCGATCGGAACCAGGGAAAGGATCGCCGTGCTCCGCCAGGACCAGTTCGCCTTCGACGAGCATACGGTCTACGACACCGTCTACATGGGCCATGAGCGGCTGTACCGGGTCATGGCGGAACGGGAGCGGATCTATTCCAAGGGAGAATGCAGCGAGGAGGACGGCATCCGCTCGGCCGAACTGGAGGCGGAGTTCGGCGAGATGAACGGCTACGAGGCGGAATCCGAGGCGGCCGTACTACTCAACGGGCTCGGCATCCCGGAGGAACTCCGGTCCAAAAAGATGAAGGAGCTTGAGGCGGGTGAAAAGGTACGGGTGCTGCTGGCCCAGGCCCTGTTCGGCAACCCGGACGTGCTGCTGCTGGACGAGCCGACCAACCACCTGGACCTGAAGTCCATCGCCTGGCTGGAGGAGTTCCTGTTCCGCTTTCCCAACACGGTCATCGTGGTCTCCCACGACCGCCACTTCCTGAACCAGGTCTGCACCCACATCGCCGACATCGACTTCAACCGCATCCAGGTCTACGTGGGGAACTACGATTTCTGGTACCAGGCGAGCCAGCTGAACCTGAAGCAGAAGCAGGACGAAAACCGCAAGCTCACCGACAAGGCAAACGAACTGAAAGAGTTCATCCAGCGCTTCAGCTCCAACGCCTCCAAGGCCAAGCAGGCCACCTCCCGCAAGAAGCTGCTGGAAAAGCTCACCCTGGAGGACATGCCGGTCTCCTCCCGCAAGTACCCGTATGTGGTGTTCAAGCCGGAACGCCCCTGCGGCGACGTCATCCTGGAGATCAAGGGGCTGTCCAAGGCAATCGACGGCGAGCAGGTTCTGAACGACCTGACCCTCACCGTGAACAAGGGGGACAAGATAGCCTTCGTTAGCGACGGCGGCTTGGCCAAGACCACCCTGTTCCGGATCCTGGCGGGTGAGCTGGAACCGGACAGCGGCAGCTTCCGCTGGGGGGTCACCATCACCCCCGCCTGCTTCCCCAGGGACCACGGCGACTACTTCACCAGCGACCTGAACCTGATCGAGTGGCTCGGCCAGTTCTCCCCTCCCACCGAGGGTGAGTCCTTTGCCCGCGGGTTCCTGGGCCGGATGCTCTTCTCCGGCGAGGAGGCGCTGAAGAAGACCAGCGTCCTGTCCGGCGGCGAGCGGGTGCGCTGCATGCTCTCCCGCATGATGCTGTCGGGCGCCAATGCCCTGATCCTGGACGAGCCGACCAACCACCTGGACCTGGAATCGATCACCGCCCTCAACAATGGGCTGATCTCGTTCCCGGAGGTGGTGTTGTTCGCCTCCCATGACCACGAGTTCGTTTCCACTGTGGCCAACCGGATCGTGGAGCTGACCCCGGCCGGGATCATCGACCGAGTCATGGGCTTCGACGAGTACCTGGAGGACGGAGAGGTGGCGCGGATGCGCGACGAGCTGTATCAGGGACAGCATGGGCCGAGCCTGTAATACCGACCAAAACGGAGACAGGCTGCCCATGCGAACTGGCAGCCTGTCTCATTGCCCAACCTGGATGATTCGAATGAATCCTCAGGGCCTGTCTCCTGTGAAAGAAAAAAGTCCTTGACTGCATAAGCCAAGGACTTTTTTTGTCCAGTATTGGTAGTCGCTTGAAGCGGCCAATAATTGTTGCTGCAGAATTATACTACTCGGCGGTAGTCGGGTCGATCATGCGCTTGACTTCGGCTACGCTGTTGGCCGGGAAACCACCCTGCCTGGCGTGCTCAAGCACCGTCTCCTTGTCAGGGGCGATGTAGATGCAGTAAATCTTGTCGTCGGTGACATAGCTCTGCACCCACTGAATTTGCGGCCCAAGCCCTTGCAGAACACTGCATGATTTCTGCGAAATTGCCTGCATGTCTGCATCGCAGATTTGCCCTGCCGCGGGAATCTCCCTCTCGATAACGTACTTCGGCATGATTTCCTCCCTTTCTCACTTTTGAGATTTACAGAACGAATGTTCGTTTTATATCACTTCGCTTCTTGAATTGCAAACATTTTTTAAAGATAAATATAACGGTATTTTATTCAGTCGGGATGGGCAGCAATGCTTCGCCAGGAGCAATTCCAGACGGATTCGAGTTGTTCGGGAAGAGGTCCGCTAATGGTGTTATCGAGACGCAGGTTTATAAGCCTGAACATACCTCCGAAAAGGCAGTTAGATACAATCGTCAAGTCCAGATCAACAATTTCCTTTTTTTCAATGCCTGCCTGTACCATTTCACGCATTATGGCAAATGGCCGAGAAGAGCATATGGGCGTAACCGTTGGTATAAACTCTCTATGTTTCGCATACAGCATAAACGACATCTGTTCCGGCTTGGACTCCGTAAGATCAAACAGAAGCGACATAATAGCTTTACACTGATCATGTGCTGTGTCGTACTGGTTCTTAATCGCGAGAAAATCGGCCGTAATTTTCTCAAGAAGAGAATTGTATAAAGCTGAGGCCAGTTCCTCTTTGCTGGCGAAATAATGATAGACTGCACCAATGCTCAGGTTGGCATCGCGTCTGATATCTTGAATCGAGGTATTGAAATACCCTTTAGTAGTAAATAACTTTAAAGCTGAATCAAGGATGGTCTGCTGCAGGTTTTGGTTTTCTGCTGTTTTTTTTACTCTCCTGCCCATCGGGACCTCTGTGTCGGCAAAAAATAAACCTCTTCAGGATTTGAACAACCTGTATATCATTGTTTGCGTTTAAAATGCAATTTCTTCAGCCTGGGAAGGGAATGGGAATGTTGTCATTTTGCCACTTTCAAGCAGCTAACCTATTGTTTTAACTGAACTACCGTATCCCATCACCGGCTTCGTCCATGATTGCCTTCCCCCTGGAAGCTGTAGCACATAAATCCATACCACGACATTTCAAGATGACGTCCTACTTCCCCTGCTTAGCTCACGTGGTGCACTTACGAATAGAATCTACTGTAAAAGATCAGCTAATGGCCACTAGAAATGATATCCTCCACAGCGTTTTAAGGAGTCACGCTATCTCACACGATGCATATAATGCATTAGCAGATGACGATCCAGTTGGCTTTATTACATTAAGAGCAAATTATATAGCTAAATTAGAGGGAGAGTTTATGAAATACAATGACATTAATCCACCTAGAGAGTTTGATGATAGCAATGTTGACATAGACACAGATGATATTTTTCAAGAAGATCCTTGAATATATTTACTGAAGCACTGAACCCCGAGGGGACGTTATTGCAGGAAGATGGACAGGGAAGAAAGGAGGGGACGCGGGAGACGGAAGGGACGCTGGCAAGTCTTGTAAGTTATTAATTAATCAAAATGAGAACTGAAGAGACAGCCCCCGCCTAGTGGCTGCGGCAGCTCCCGCAAAACCCTCACCCTACCCCTTCCCGAACAATTCCTCAAAAAGCCTCTCAGACCGCGCCAATCCTTCCCGCGTCAAGCCCACCGATTTTGCCTTCCCCCTTGGATCGAATATGTACCCTTTCTGGAAAAGCCGGTCCATGACCTCGAAATCGAACCCCTTCCATGCCCGCCCGCCGTCATGCAGCGTCAAATGCAGAAGCGCAAGGACGCAATCGTCATCCTGTCAGCATCCACATCCTCTCCGTGGTCCGAACCCGGTACGGCTCGTCCCCTTCACGCACCTTGCTCGCCAGTGGGAACCGTTCCGGGTGGAAGATGCTTTCGACCTCCAGGTCGATGTCAAGCTCCGGCCAATACAGGTGATGCTCAGCGGGGCGCTCGACGTGAGGATTTTGCCGACCGGTGCATCCCGGAAACAGGGGAATGTGTCGAAAGGAAGAAAGACCTTGTCCTCCCCGAGAAGAAGCCGGAACCCATGTTTCGATATGTTCGTGACTTCAACCGCCGAAATGTCGCTGCCACGCGTCGCGTATTTCATGCTCATGCTCCCCCATCATTCTCCGGACCTTGCCATGTCGTTGGGCCGCAATCCGCAATTGACGGTCACCTCGATTCGGGGTTCAATCCAGAACCTGGCTTCTCCGCTCTCGCCATGCACGTGGATAAGCATCCTTTCTTCTTCAAGAGAGAAGAAGAAAATCCCACAGAACGAGATAATACAGGCTTTTGCACTACGGCAACCCGGCCAACAGGGAGGAGCCGAAGCCTATCAGACGGGCCTCGGGCATCAGGAGCACGCCGAAACGGTCCAGCACCCGTTGCTGCACTTCGGCGGCGAAATCGACCAGTTCCCGGGCATTTGCCCCGCCGCGGTTGATCAGGATGAGTGTGTGGTGGGGAGAAATGCCGACGTTTCCCCGCCGGTATCCCCGCTCGAATCCGGCGCGCTGGATCAGGCAGGCGGCGGAAACCTTGACCTGGCCGTCCGGCAGGGGCCAGGCCCAGTTGGTGGGGGTGCCGTCCCCGGCGACGAGCGCCTCGACGGCCTCGAAGCGGGTGCGCGTGACGACCGGGTTTCTGAAAAATGACCCGGCGCTCCTGAATGATTCGTAGCCGTCCCTTACCAGCACCCCCTTGCCGTCCCGGATCGACAGCACGGCGTCGCGCACGTCGGCCAGGGTCGGCGAAGGGATGCCCGAGAGCCGCTGTTCGAGCTCCCGGTATTTCACGTCCGGAGATCCTCCCTTGACGAGACGGAAGGTTACGGACGTCACCAGGTAGTTCCCGGCTTCAACGGTGTTGAAGACGCTCTCCCGGTAGCGGAACGCGCAATCTTCGTTGGTGAAGGTAACGGCTTTTCCGGTGGCGGTTTCCAGGCAGCGTACCTGCTCGATGGTCTGCGCGGCCTCCTGGCCGTACGCACCGATGTTCTGGATCGGTGAAGCGCCCACCGTGCCGGGTATTCCCGCCAGACATTCGATCCCCCGCCACCCTCTGGCGACGCAGAGGTCGACGAACCCCTGCCAGTCCCCGCCGGCGCCGACACGGGCCAGGACCCGGTCGCCCTCCTCCGCAACCTCCATGCCTGCAATGCGGTTCAGGATCACCAGCCCCTGGAAGCCCTCGTCGCTGATCAGCACGTTACTGCCGCCCCCGAGCACCATGTGGTCGATACCCCGCGCGGCGGCGAAGGCCAGGGCAGCCGCGGCGTCCCGCTCGCTCTCCACCCGCACGAGATAACGCGCCGGGCCGCCTACCTCGAAGGTGGTCAAAGGGGCCAGGGGCTCGTTTTCCAATATGTCCGTTCTATATGTGGTCATATCAAGGTTTTCCCTACGAAGAAAAAGACCGATCTCTCATTCTGCTCGTCCGGGCGGCAAGGCGGTTCAGCCCTCACCACGCGGTTCGTCCCGCACCATGCCCGGAAACTCCCGGCGCAATTTTGCCAGCTTCGGGTCGATGACAACCTGGCAGTACGCCTCCTCGGGGTGGGTCCGGTAATAGTCCCAATGTCGCGGGTCAGCCGGGTAGAATGCGGTAAACGGCACTATCTCCGTTACGATGGGTCTCCCCCAGGAGCCGGACTCATCCGCCTCTTTCTTCGATTTTTCCGCGGCAATCCGCTGCGCTTCGCCGTGGTACAGGATAATCGATCGGTACTGGGTCCCCGAGTCATGCCCCTGACGGTTGCGGGTGGTGGGATCGTGGGTATGCCAGAAGACCGCGAGGATCTCCTCGAAGGATATGACCTCGGGATCGAAGGTTATCCGGACCACTTCCGCGTGGCCGGTCGTGCCCGTGCAGACCATCTCGTACAGGGGATAGGCGACGCTGCCGCCCGCATAGCCCGATACCACGCTTTCGACGCCCTTCAGGCTCTGGAATACCGCCTCCACGCACCAGAAGCATCCGCCGCCGAGCGTCGCGATTTCATTGTTGCCGGACATGGGGTCCTCCTTGACATTGCCGGGAAAAGCAACGGGAACGCCGAATGGTTACTTCCCACCACCCCGGCCGCCGACGGCCGGAGCTCCGCTCGGGAGCGGGCATCCGGTCAAATCCTCCGTTCCAGGTCGTCGATCCGGTCGAGCAGTTCCATCACCAGGGCAACCGCGTCGAGATTGAGACCCAGGTCACGCTTCAGACGCAGGGCCTTGCGGGCACGGATCACGGCGCTCCGGTCGAACAGGGGGTCTGCACCGGGAGACAGGGGCTCGATGAGGCCGATGGAAAAGAGTCGCCTGGCAATCGACAGGTGGCACTCGCACAGCCTGCTCAACTCGCTGAGAGTAATGCCCGGTACGGCCACAAGTTCATGTTTTCTGCTGATGATTATTTCATAGTGTTGCGGGGTCATGGCCTGCTCCTGTTCATTTACGCGGATTGAAGCGTGATTCACGGGAAAGCTCCTCGAAGAGCTGCCGTTCCCGGGGAGAGAGCTGCCGCGGCACCACGATGCGGACACGTACCAGCAGGTCTCCGGACCCTTCTTTGGCTATGGGCATCCCCTTGCCGCGCACCCGCAATGCCTGCCCGCTCTGGGTGCCGGCCGGAACGGTCAGGTTGATCCGGCCGTCAAGGGTGGGAACGTGCACCTTCGCGCCCAGTGCCGCTTCCCACGGGGTGATATCCAGGTCGGTGGTCAGATCGTGGCCATCGAGCTTGAACCGGTCATCGGGCAGGATGCTGATCCGCAGGAACAGGTCGCCGTCCGGGCCGCCGCCGCTCCCGCTTCCTCCCTGGCCGGCCAGGCGGATCAGCGAGCCGTCGGTGACCCCCCGGGGGATGGTTACCTCATAGGTTTTGCGGATCCTGACCGGTCTGCCGTCGTCGTCCGGTTCAACACGCTCCAGTTCGATGCTCTTCTTCGCGCCGTGATAGGCGTCCGCCAGGGTGATGCTGATTGAGCTCTCCTGGTCCCGTCCCCTGCGCCGCCTTACCCCGCCGCCACGCGGCCCGCTTTCGGCGCCGCCCCACCCGCCTCCGAACAGGTTCTGGAAGAAGTCGCTGAACTGGCCCGGATCGGCAGAGGAGAAATGGAACCGGACATTGTCGCCTCCCTGATCCCCCTGATTGGCGAAATAATCATCCCAACCGCTGCCGACCTGGTCGTACCTGGCCCGTTTTTCCGGGTCGCCCAGCACCTCGTATGCTTCGTTGATCCGCTTGAATCTTTCCTCGGCGTCGGCAACCTTGTTGATGTCGGGATGAAACTTGCGGGCCAGCTTTCGGTAGGCCCGCTGAATCTCCGCCTGAGTAGCCTTTTTGTCGACGCCGAGCGTCTTGTAGTAGTCCTGGTAGTCGTTCATGACGTTCACCTGCTGCTGTCACTCCGCCTGAAGTTGATAACAACGCCTGGTCAGCCGGTACATATGAGGCGAGATCGGGCGACCGGTACGCGACCGTGCCCATCCAGCCCGGAAAGTCGGGTCAAAAACCCCTGTTCATAAAAAAATAAGTGGAGATTGGCAAAAATCAAGGTGTCGAAAACAGAAACAACTCCCTCGACAGCGACCTGCGACTCGTTATATTATACGTCGTCTGCAAGGGGTCTTTACAGAAACGGATTATAAAGCACTTAAAGCTGTCGGCGTAAGATAAATGCAATCAATTTTCCGAACACTTATTTTTGGAACGGCTGTTTCTCATCCGGCAGTGTGCCAATTGTTGAATTTCATGAGACATATTTTCTGCGTACCCTGCAAGCCACTTTCCGCGGCGACCCAATTCTGGAAATTTATTTACCTTCTTTAGGCAAACCATGCTCAATTTTTTAAGAGACCTCAGGCTCCACGTGAAGGTGTCCCTGCTGGGAGCAGTCAGCGTGCTGATTACGGCGGTTGCCCTCGTGCTGCTTGCCGTGTGGCAAAGCGGTCAGTACCACGCGCTAGCGCAAAGGGAAGTGGACAAGCTGATCAACGCCGACCTGGATCACATCACGCAGGGGGTTTACAACCTCGTTCGGTCGGAGAATGACGCTATCCAGCAGCAGATCGACTACAATCTCAAAGGCGCGCGTCACATCCTCTCCGAAGCGGGCGGCATAAGCCTGTCGAGGGAAACCGAACCATGGACGGCCTTCAACCAGTTCACCGGCAAACCGTCGAGAATACAACTGCCCAGGATGCTGGTTGGCGGCAGGTGGCTGGGCCGCATTACCGACCCTGCCGCCAAGACCATCGTGGTTGACAAAATGACACGGCTGGTCGGAGAGACGGCCACCATCTTCCAGCGCATGAACGACAAAGGCGACATGCTCCGCGTCGCCACCACCGTCAGGACCGTCGAAGGCAAACGCGCCATCGGCACCTTCATTCCCGCCGTCAATCCGGACGGCGCCCCCAACCCGGTGATCTCGGCAATCCTGCAAGGAAAGACCTACCACGGACGCGCTTATGTCGTCAACGCGTGGTACCTGACAGCTTACGAGCCGATCTGGGAGAAGACCGGCAAGCTGGTAGGGATGCTGTACGTCGGGGTCAAGCAGGAAAGCGTCGAGTCATTGCTGCGCCAGGCAATCCTGCAAACCAATGTCGGCAAGACCGGCTATGTCTTCGTACTGGGCGGTAAGGGCGCGCAACGGGGCCGCTACATAATCTCCCAGCAAAGCAAACGCGACGGTGAAGACATCTGGGAGGCCAGGGACGACGACGGCCGGCCGGTCATCCAGGAGCTCATCGCCAAGGCGACCAGGCTGAAGCAGGGCGAGCTGGCCACCGAGCGCTATCGCTGGCAGAACCCCGGCGAACCCGGACCCCGCTGGAAAATCGCCCACCTCGCCTATTTCGCGCCGTGGGACTGGGTAATCGGAACCAGCGTTTACGAGGACGAGCTTCAGACATATCAAAAGGTCTTGAGCGGTGGCCGCCTCAGGATGACCAGCTACATGAGCATGGCCGGCCTGGCCATCATCCTCCTGATAGGATTCCTCGGCGTGCTCGTGGCCCGCACGATTGCGCGTCCCGTCAACCAGATGAAGGGCGCCGTGGAGACCATCATCGAGGGCAACCTGAACCAGACGGTCGATGTGCATTCCCGTGACGAGATCGGCACGCTCGCCCAGGCATTCAACGTGATGACCGGCAGGCTCAACAAGACCATGGAGGAACTTCGCGAAAGCGAGGAAAAATACCGGGGGATATTTGAGCAAGCCGTCGAAGGTCTCTTCCAGACCTCGTTCCAGGGAAGCTTTCTGAGCGCCAATCCGGCCATGGCCCGGATCGCGGGTTATGATTCGCCTGATGAGCTTATTTCATGCATGAGCGATTTGCGGCGGCAGCTCTACGTGAACCCTGAGGACCGCGATGCAATCGTATTTTCAATCCTGGAGCGGGGAGAGGTTCTCGGGCAAGAGGTCCAGTTCTACCGCAAAGACAAACGGAAGATCTGGGTTTCCATCAGCGCGCACACGGTGCGGGACGAAGCCGGCAGGCCGCATTTTATCGAAGGGTATCTCGTCGACATCACCGAGCAGCGGCTTGCCGAGGAGGCGCTGCAGAAGAGCGAGGCCCTCCTTGCCGAGGCCGAGCGTGTGGCGGGGTGGGGCAGTTGGGAATGGGATATCGCCAACGACACGATTTATGTCTCCGACGGGCTGAAACGGCTTGCCGGGCTGCCGCTGGACTACCCCCCCGTCCCTCTGGACGATTTCATCAACGATACCGTGCACCCCGACGACAGGGAAGCTCGCCGGCGAACTCTCGACGAGGTCGTACTAGGTCTGGTGCCGCATTACGACCACGAGTTCCGCATCATCCGGCAAGACACCGGGCAGGTGCACATCTGGCACGGAGTCCGCGAGGTACAGGTGGACGCTTCCGGCAGTCCCGTGCGCATCATAGGCACTGATCGTGATATCACCGAGCAGAGACTGGCGGAGGAGGCGCTCCGTGAGAGCGAAACCCGCTACCGTGCCCTGGTGGAAAACCAGGTGGAGGCGGTCTGCCGCTGGCTTCCCGACACGACCCTGACCTATGTGAATGAAGCGTACTGCCAGTTGCTCGGCAAATCGAGGGACGAGCTTCTCGGCAGGTCTTTCCTGGACTTCATATCCGTGGAAAACATACGCGAACTCATGAGACATGTCCGGTCACTTATCACTCACCCACGGCTGGCATACTATGAACACGAGGTATCCAGCGGAAAGAGAGGGCCGGTCTGGATGCGATGGAGCGATTGCCCGATTTTCGACGGCAGGGGCAACCTGCTGGAGTTCCAGCTTGTCGGCATGGATATTACCGACCGCAAGGTAGCCGAGCTTGCCTTGATTTCCCAGCGGGAGCAATTGAGAAAACTGGCCACGGAACTGGCAATGACGGAGGAACGGGAACGGCAGAACATAGCCACGGAGCTTCACGATACGGTCGGCCAACAACTGGCCGCGGCCAAGATGAAACTGGACGCCCTTGCGGGAAACCCTGATTGCTGCAATAAATGCGGAGATCTGGTGAAGGCATACAATCTTATCTTGCAGGCGATTTCCTGCATCCGATCTCTTACCTTCGAAATCAGTCCCCCGATTCTGTATATGGTCGGTTTTGATGCGGCGGTGCAATCCCTGTGCGAAAAATTCGAGGAAGAGACCGGGATTATTGTTGACTTTGTGGAGAAAGGGGATGCAAAGTCCATCGGGGAAAACCTGCGGGGCACACTGTACCGGATGGTGAGAGAGCTGCTGCACAACATAGCGAAACACGCGCGTGCGGAACATGCATCGGTCTCTTTGCATTGTAACGAAAACACCATTGAAATATGTGTCGAAGACACCGGGACGGGCTTCGACGCCGCGGGGGTCCTGTTTCCGGGAAACAAAAATAACTGCCTCGGACTCTTCAGCATCAAGCAGAGGATCGAGTATCTGGGAGGGAGCATGACCATAACCTCCCGACCCGGCGAGGGAAGCCGCATAACCCTCCGCGTACCTTTGCATTCCGAACTTCCTGAAGTTCAAGGAGGCGCATAATGAAGACATTAGTCATGATTGTCGATGATCACCAGATCGTGCGGGACGGTTTGAAGGCCATCCTCCATAACGAGGAGGGGATAGGAGTCATAGCCGAAGCCGAGAACGGCAGGAACGCCTTGCGGCTCATCAACGAACTCAGGCCCGACATCGTCATTATGGATATCGCCATGCCCGATATGAACGGTCTCGACGCAACCCGGCGCATATCATCCGAATATCCCGATATAAAGGTCCTGATACTGTCCATGCACCATGACAAACGCATGGTCATCGAAGTGCTCAATGCGGGTGCACAGGGGTATCTGTTAAAAGAGTGTGCTTCCGACGAATTATTGAGGGCAATCAGAACGCTTCTGCAGGGCGAAACGTACCTGAGCCCGAAAATATCCTCTATTGTCGTCAAGGACCTGGTAAAACAGCAGCAGGGCGAGATCCCTTCCGAGATATTTTCGCTTTCGTCGCGTGAAAGGGAAGTCCTGCAGCTTCTCGCGGAGGGGAAGAGCATGAAAGAAATCGCTTTCACCCTGGACGTGAGCATAAAAACCGTGGAAGCATTCCGCAAGCGACTCATGGACAAGCTCAAGGTCAACTCCATCGCGGAACTTACGAAAATCGCCATACGCGAAGGACTGACCTCGCTCGATTAAACCTCCCCCACCAAACCCGTTCCCCCCTCTCTTTCCCTTGAGGCATTTGTAACCCCAATATTCCGAATTACCTTACAAAGCCCTCCCCGGCGATGTGGCATACTTGGGGCCAGGTATGCCTGCGTTCGGCATCTGGTCCGCGCAGGAAAAGGAGCAGGCCCCTGCCGGTAACAGCTTGCCAGGAGACACGGCGCACCGTGGGGCAGCTTAACTTCAAGCAGGTTTTCGTACGTAACGTCAGAGAGCCAGGAGCAATCACCTCACAACAGGACTAGCCATGAAAAGACACTATCTCAAAATGGACAAATTGCCCACTGTCAGGCGCCTGCCCGACTACCTCTCCATCATCCGTGAGCTCTCCGCAATGGGTGAGATGTTCGTATCTTCTTCCTACCTTGCGGACAAGATGGGCGTCAGCGCGATTCTGGTCCGCAAGGACATCGAGCTGGTCGGGGTCACCGGAACCCCCCGCATCGGTTACCCCATTGCGCTTCTTATCAAGCGCATCGAGAATTTCCTCGGATGGGGAGCGAGTCTGGATGCCTTCCTGTTTGGTGTAGGTCAGCTCGGCACCTCGATTCTCGCCAACAGGGAGCTGGGAGCCTTGGGTCTCAGAATCGTAGCGGCCTTTGACAAGGATCCGCGCAAGATAAAGACATCGGTTCATGGTGTGCCGGTTTTCGATATCGCACGGTTGGAAGAGCTCTTGACGAGAATTCACGTCGGCGTGGCGATTCTATGTGTCCCGCCCGTATATTCCCAGAAATTAACGGACACACTCGTTGCTGCGGGTATCAGGGGCATCTGGAACTTTACCCCGGCACATATTGCCGTGCCCAAGGACGTGATTGCCCAAAAGGAAGACCTGACATCAGGATATGCCGTGCTGTCCGCAAGGCTGACTCGAATTCAACCGGCGGCATGAAGATAGAAAATTTGGGGGCAATAAGGCACGGTCAGCCGGGGACCCGCCCTCAGATAAATCCCGTTCGCGCCATATCGAATAATTGCCCGGAATGGAGGGTTTCGCAGGTAAAGTAGCGCGCATTGAGCGTTTGTGCGAGCTTCAGCGCCAGATCAGACCTGACGAGGTTCCCCTTGTCCTCCGTATCCACCACAATGAAGTCGCAGTAAGTCTCCTCTTCCAAAAGCCGGGCCAGACGGAATCCTTCTTCCAGGGGAGGCAGCCCGGTCATCGAGTGGTTGCCCCTGCCGTCGGTCAGCAGTATCAGCAGTATCCGGGTCCAGGGGCGGTTTCTCAGGGTCCGCCTCACCAGCCGGTGCGCCTCCAGCAGCCCTGCCGTCAAAGGGGTCTTTCCCCCGACAGGCAGGACTGCCAGACGTTTCGCAGCCAGCTCGATGCTCCTGGTGGGGGGGAGGACCACTTCGGCCCGGTCTTTTCTGAAAACTATCATCGCGACCCTGTCCCGCTTGCGGTAGCAGTCCAGCAGGAGCGACCGGACCGCCCCTTTCACCGCAGTCATCCGCTGCTTCGCCCCCATCGAGCCGGAACCGTCCACAACGAACAGGACCAGGTGTCCGGTCTTGCGCTCCCGCTGCTTGAACCTCAGGTCATCCTGCTCGATGATGAGCTGCTCCTTTCTTCCACGGGACTGCTGGAACGGGGCGCAGGCCCGCAGGGTCGCGTCCACCGCCACGTCATGATCCGGGGAGTGGAGCAGGCTCTTTACGTACCGCCCTCCGCGGCAGTCGGTGCGGGTCGTGGTGCGGCGCCCCGACGCCTTCCGTTTCGTCCGGTCCTTACGGAAAGCGAGCCGTCTGACCATGAAGGGGTCACCGACAGGCTGGACCTCCTCACGACCCGACGATTCCCGTTGTGCTTCTGATTCGCCCCTTTCCCGTGACTCCCCGGAGGGGTTGTCCGTGTCCGATTCCCGCCGATCACGCCGTTCTTCCCGTTCCTCCGCATTTTCACCCTGCTCATTGTCCCGCTGCTGTTCGCCTTGGGCAGGAGGCGGCTCCTCTTCGCCGGGGAGCAGCCGCCGGTGTGCGTATGCCAGCCCGACGGTCCGTTCAACGTGGACTACTTTAACCTGTTTGCTCCCTTCCAGGGCGGCGCAGGCGCGGGCCGCATAGTAGTGGAACAGCTCGGCCCGATGCCCATGGACGGCGGACTGCTCGGCGATCTCGGCGATGCGGTCCATCGCCTCCGGCGAGAACCTGACCGAGGCCAGGAGCCGTCGGGCAACGGCGACCCGTTCCACGGCCGGGTCTTTCGGTTCGTCGCGGGACCCGGCGCCTTTCAAAGCGGTACGCAGCACCTCCAGACGGTCGGCCGGTCCGGTCAGGTCGTCCATGATCGCGCACAGACCGAAGCGGTCGGCCAGATGCGGCGACAGATCGCCCTCCTCCGGATTCAGGGTGGCGATAACGTTGATACGGCACTCTCTCCGCTCCGAGATGCCCTCCCGTTCGATCAGCTCGGCCCCCCGGCCCTGAGACTCGATCAGCAGGGCCGTCAGCTCCGGGGAGAGGAGGTTGATGTCGTCCACGAACACGGCACCGCCGTGGGCCCTGGACAGGATACCGGGCCGGAGCGCACGCCGGCCGCGGGCAATGGTGGCTTCCAGGTCGATCCCCCCCAGCAGGGAGTCTTCTGTGGCGTTCAGGGGGAGCTCGACGAACGGGGCCCCGGCAGGGATGATGCTCCGGAAGAGCCGCGCCAGGGTCGATTTGCCGCATCCCCTGCCCCCAACCAGCAGCAGGCCGCCGCAGCGCGGGTCGACCGCGTTCAGCAGCAGTCCGAGCCTGGCCTCTTCCTGGCCGACGAAATCGCTCAGGCGCATGGCAGGTTTTCCTCCAGCACGGCCCTGAGCCTCCCCTGTTCGTTCCCCACCTCCTCGAAGGGGAGGCGCTTCTGGCGGTGGAGCAGGGCCGGCAGGGCCGCGTCCCGGATCTCGGGGTTGCCGATGGCCGCCAGCTCCCGGAAGGCGGCCAGTGCCCGGGCCGTCTTCATGATCACGATGTCGGCCCGGTGGCCGTCCAGCCACAGGGCCGTGGTGACCGAGACGATCCGCTCCAGGACCCCGTCATCCAAGGGGATGGCGGGAAGACGTTCCCGTGCCCGATCGATTCTCCCGGCAAGCTCCTCCTGTTGCGGCCGCCACCGGTCCCCGAACCGGACCGGGTCGTCGTCGAAGTCGGCCTTGCGCCGCAGGATGTCCATCCGCCGGTCCCGGTCGTGCAGTCCGGTCACTTGTACGCACAGGCCGAAACGGTCCAGGAGCTGGGGCCGCAGGTCTCCCTCCTCCGGGTTCATGGTGCCGACCAGCATGAACCGGGCCGGGTGGCTGAAGGAGATACCCTCGCGCTCCACCGTGTTGACCCCCATGGCGGCCGAGTCCAGCAGCAGGTCGATGATGTGGTCCTCCAGCAGGTTCACCTCGTCCACATAGAGGAAGTTGCGGTTCGCATCACCCAGCAGCCCGGCCTCGAAACGCTTTTCCCCGTGCCTGAGGGCGTGCTCGATGTCCAGGGTCCCCACCAGCCGGTCTTCGGTGACGCCGAGGGGGAGCTCCACCACCCGCATCTTTTTGCGGTCGCGGGGGAGCGCGGCGGTTTCGTTCCGCTCCAGGCAGACGGTGCAGAGGTTTCCGTCCGGGTCGCACTGGAAACGGCACTCCCGTACCGTCTCCAACTCCGGCAGGAGCTCGGCCAGTGCCCGCACCGCGGTGCTCTTGGCGGTCCCCTTCTCTCCCATCACCAGCAGGCCGCCTATGCCGGGATCGATCACGTTCAGTATCAGGGCGGTCTTCAGCTCCTCCTGCCCCACGATTGCGGTGAAGGGAAAGATCATCCGAGCACCTCCGCGATTCTTTTCTTCCATTCGGCAACATCCTCCGTGGTCATGATATCGATGCTTCCCCCCTGGAACCCGCCCTGCACGTCCCCCATCCGTTCCTCGATCCAGCCCTCGATCTCGAGGTAGCGGTTCGTCAGCTCGTCCCTCACGTCCTCGGCCGGCTGCCACAGGCCACGCTGCGCCGCCTCCAGCAGCCTCCTCCCCATCTCCTCCAACGCCCAGGGATTGTTCTCCTCGAAGAATTCCCGGTTCTCATCGTTCATGAGGAAGGTCCTGGCGATATCGTCGAACACGGCGCCGTCCACGGCCCCGGCCGTGGCCTGCCATCCGTACAGGCGCCCCACCCGCTTGCTGATCTCGCCGGCCCCCTTGTAGCCATGCTCCTTCATCCCCTCGATCCAGACGGGGTTGAGGATCTTGCCCCGGGCCACGCGCCGGACCTCCTCCTCCAGGGTGCGCACGTTGGCCTCGCCCTGCTCGCGGGTGTCGCCGTAGTAGTTCCTGATCTCGCTGCCGGACACGACCCTGGCGGCGTTGATCATGCCGCCGTGGGTGCCGAAGTAGCAGCAGCAGCCGGTCAGGTCGTACTCGTCGGTCACGGTCCTGTTGAAGGTGAGCCTGACGCTTTTCAGGCTCTCCTTCAGGCTCCCGTGGGACTGGTCGCCGAACACCCCCTTGCCGTAGGCGTAGCCGTTCCAGTACAGGAAGACGTCGGCCAGGTCCTGCTCCGTCTTCCAGGCCGAGGCGTAGACCGCCAGTTGGGTGCCCGCCTGGTAGGTCCCTGGCATGGAGGCGAAGATGCGGTAGGTGGCCGCGCGCCGGGCCTGCTCATCGAGCGGGTCCGCTTCGGCGAGCCGCTCCAGGGTGTGCTTCCGGACAAAGTTCATCTCCGGCGGCTCGGGCAGGGCCGACGCGGCCCGCACCGCCTCGTCCAGCAGGTCGATGGAGGCCGGGAAGTTGTCGCGGGTGATCCCCGAGACCCGGACCGTGATGTCGATGCGCGGCCTCCCCAGCTCTTCCAGACTGATCACGGAAAAATCCCGCACCCGGCCGTTGGATTGCCACAAAGGGCGCATGCCCAGCAGAAACAGCATCTGCGCCAGGCCTTCGCCTTCGGTCCACATGATGTCGGTGCACTGCCAGTAGAAGGCGATGTTTTCCGGCCAGGTCCCTTCCTCGGCCCGGTATTTCTCCAGGGTCTTCTCGGCCAGCATCCTGCCGGTTTCCCAAGCCGCGGGCGAGGGGAGCTTGTGCGGGTCCAGCGAGTAGAAATTGCGGCCGGTGGGAAGGATGTCGGGCCTGCCCCGGGTGATCAGCCCGGACGGTCCCGGTTCCACATAGCCGGAGTTGAAACCGTTGAACAGCGCTCCGATCTCGTCCGTGGCGAGCACCCGGTCCCGGACGTCACGGATAAAACGCTCTACCCGGTGGACGGCATCCCGGTCCGGCCTCACGGAGCATGCGGCCAGAAAACCGTCACTCAGGGGAATACCCCGCTCCAGAAAATCCTTGCACAGCAACCGCGCGGTTTCATCCACCCGATCCCGGAATGCAGTGTCGCTCTCGCCCTCTCCCGGCTCCAGTGCCCCGGCAACCATGCCCCGCAACGATTCCGGGCCGTTCTCGTAGCGGACCACGGCATAGACGAACTCGGCCAGGGCCTCCCCTTCCGGCAGGCTGCCGAAGACGTGCATCCCCTTGGGAATGCGGGTGCCCTTCAGCAGGGCCAGGGTATTGTGGATCTCGATCACTTTCTCATCGATGTTGTCATGGGTGACCTCCCCTTCGACCAGGGCCAGCCCCTTGACCGCGTCGGCGATCAGGTGGGAGATGGTGTGGGCACGGCCCGGCTCCACGCCCCGGAAACGCCGGTACTCTTCCAGCAGCCGCTCCAGGGCGTCCAGGTCGCCGTACAGTTGCCCCGGCGCCATGACGGTCTGCATGTGGTCCACCAGGACGGCGTTGGAGCGCCGCTTGGCAATGGTCCCTTCAGGCGGGTTGTCGGCGTTGTAGAGGTAGAGGTGGGGCATGGTGTCGATGCCGATGTCCGGGAAACAGCCGGAGGAGAGGCCCGTGGCCTTGCCCGGCAGGAACTCCAGGTTGCCGTGGGTGCCGACGTGGATCAGGACATCGGCCCTGAATTCCCGCGAGAGCCATTTGTAGGTGGCCACGTACTGGTGGGGCGGCGGCACGTCCGGGTCGTGGAGTATCCTGCACACCTCGCCGTCGCAACGGGCCCCGGCGCACCCCCGCTTCGGCTGGGCACAGACCACGGCGTTGCCGTAGCGCACCCCGGTCACCAGGATCCTGCCGTCCAGGACCATGGCCGCCGGCACCCCGTCTTTTTCCTCGCCGGGCGGAGAGCCCCATGCCTCGATCATGCGGTTTCGCGCGGCTTCCGACAGCTCGCCGAACCAGGGGAGGTAGCGTTCGGGTTCCAGCCGGTCCAGTGCGCCCCCCTTGGCAACGATTTCCTCGACCGTGGTCCAGCGGAACTCCGAGACCGCCTTGCGGTTCAGGATCTCGTCGATCAGCGCCTTGCCGTCCGCGGGCGGGTCAATCGCGTAGCCCGCCTCGCGCATGGCGTGCATGATGCGGCTGACGCTCTCCAGGGTGTCCAGGTGGGCCCCGCCACCCACGCTTGCCTCCACCGACACGCAGGGGTTGTTGTGGAGGATGAAGGCCACCTTCCGCTCGGCCGGCGGCTTCCTCCCAAGCCTGAGCCAGGCGGCTACCCGTGCGGCGAAACAGTCGATGCGGTCGGGCAACGGCTCGTAGCGCTCCTCCTCCGGGTTGGCGGTGCCTTGCGAGGCGCCGATTACCATCGGTTCGATGACCCCTTCGAACTCGGGCATGGCGATGCTCCACCCCACTTGGCGGCCCAGCCCCTCCGGGTCGGCCAGCCACTGGTCCGCGTCCTTGTAATACGAGATCAGCGGGCAGAACAGGGGGATGTTGAGGCGCTTCATCAGCTCGACCCCGGCCGGGGCGTCCTGTTCCCCGGTTGCCCTCCCCCCGCTGGCGAGAAAGAAGGAAGACAGCCTGACGATGCCCTGCACCAGCGGCTCTCCCCCGCTGACGAAGTATTGTTCGATTACTTCCGCGCCGCTCCTGTTTCCCAGGTTGACGTCCTTTATGGAGTAGAAAAACGCCGGGATCACGCCCAGGCCCTGTTCTTCCAGCGATGCGATCAGGGAGCGCTCCACCTCCATGTTGCGGTTCACCCAGTTGGAGCGGGAGTAGAGGAGGCCCACCCAGCCCGAGGCCGGTTCGCCCAGCGCGGCGCAATAGGCGTCCAGGTATTCGCCGGTATCGGTAAACACGCCGTCCAGCAGGGGGTGGTGGATCCCCTCCCAGGCCAGCGGCGTCGGTTCCCGGAAGTATGTTTTCTCGTCGAACAGAACGGCGCGCAGGTAGCGGACCAGGTTAGTCAGGTTTTCGTCTCCGTTGTAGAGGAGATAGGTGTGCACGGTCGCGGACACGGTGGGTTCGACCGTCGAGAGTCCCCAGAGGCTCGGATCGCTCCCGGTAACGATCACGGGGCACCCTTTTCCAGCCTCGCGGATATCCGGCTCCAGCTCCTCCCAGAACGGGTCGCTCGTCCGGTAGATGAGGACGACATCGGCCTCGTCTATGGCTTCCCGCACCGCGTCCAGAAGCTCGGGACAAAGGTTGATCTGCTTGTTGGAATATGCGGTCAGCTCCAGCCCGCCGGCCGAGCACGCGGCCCTCAGAGGGGGTACGTAGTTGGACCACATGATGGTGAAGAGTTTCATGGTGATGCTCCTTTGCTCAGAGCTTGTTCGTAAATAGTTTCCATCGGTAAAGTGTCGACAGGGGACGGGTCGGAACTTCCCCGAAGCCTCTCGTAATCGGTCACCATCCTTCGCCCGGATTAAGAGCAGATACTCTGCCGGATTCAGGCGCTTTCCCGTGAGTCGTATGATTGCACTGAAGCCGTACGAGAGGCTCCGTGAAAGCCCCCACCCGTCCCTCATAACATTTTTCCAGGGTTTCCCGGATGGAAACAAATTAACTTATTTACGAACAAGCTCTTACTCGCTGTACTTCCGTATCAACCGCGTCCCCACCGCCAGGAACAGCAGGGTGTAGCCCGCCATGACCAGCAGCGACAGCAGCGCCTCCCGGTCCAGCGCCGTCAGCTCTCTGTCCAGGTTGCTCTCCTGCGGCACAACGCCGATGAGGGACTTTATGGCGCCCGGCTCTCCGGTGACGTCGCGGCCGTGGATGAGGGAAGTACCGGAGTCGGGCCGGGTGAGGCAGGTCATCATCCGGATCAGGGTGCTCTTGCCCGCGCCGTTGGGGCCCAGGAGGCCGAATACCTCTCCCGCTCCAACGGAGAAGGAAACACCGTCCACGGCCGTGACCGTGCCGTAGCTTTTGCGTAATGCCAGGGCCTCGATCATGCGGACCTCGGATAGAACAGCCGCCGCCCGGCGTCGGCCACGGTGCCGATGCCCACGCCGTAGAGCTGCTCCAGGCTGCCTTCGTTCAGGACCTGCTCCGGGATCCCGTCGGCAATGACGCAGCCCTCCTTCAGCAGCACCACCTGGTGGGCGAAGTGGGCTGCCAGGTTCGGGTCGTGCAGGGTCATGAGCACGGTCAGCCCCTTGTCCCCGGCCACCCGGCGCACCCAGGAGAGTACTGCGTGCTGGTTGCGGAAATCCAGGTGGGAGGTAGGTTCGTCCAGCAGGAGGATGGGCGACTCCTGAGCCAGGGCGCGGGCGATCAGTATCAGTTGCCTCTCTCCGCCGCTGACCCGGGTATAGGGGCGGTCGGCCAGGTGGCCGACACCCACGGTCTCCAGGGCGGCGCGGGCCTTGTCCACGTCCCGGGCGGAAGGGGAGGCGTACAGCCCCACGTGTGGCGCCCGGCCCATGAGCACCGTCTCAAGGGCCGTATAGGGGAAGGGCGGGGTATGGTCCTGGGGCACCAGGGCCAGCAGCAGTGCCCGCTCCCTGAAGGAGAGACCATCGGTTTCCCTTCCGTCAAGCCGGACCGTTCCGCCGCACGACTTCCACAGCCCGGCGATGCACTTGAACAGCGTAGTCTTGCCCGACCCGTTGGGACCAAGCAGCACCGCGATCCTGCCGTTGTCCACGGTAAAGGAGACATCTTCCACCACCGCTCTCGGCGCGTGGTGATGACGGAAACTCAAGCCTTCGACCCGTATCATCGTCCCCAGCACTCCTTTCCGTTGCGCTTCATCAGGTAGACGAAAAACGGGGCGCCCGCGACCGCCGTGATGATCCCCACCGGGATGTCGAAGTCGGTCAGGTTGCGGGCCACCGTGTCGGCCAGGATCATGAAGGTGGCGCCGCCCGCCATGGTGAGCGGGATGAGCCTGCGGTGGTCGGGACCGGCCAGCATCCGCACCAGGTGCGGCACCATGAGGCCGACCCAGCCGATGATGCCGCTCACCGCCACGGCGCTGGTGGCCGCCAGGGTGGCGGCGGCGATGAAGACGACGCGCTTGCGGGACACGTTGATCCCCATGGCCCGGGCCTCCTCGTCACCCATGCTGATGACGTTCAGCCGCCAGCGCAGCAGCAGGACCGGAACACAGCCGAGCAGGATGCCGATACCCGCTGAGCGGGCCTGGGACCACTCGGCCAGGGAAAAGCTCCCCATAAGCCAGAACACGATGCTCTGCAGCTTCATGGGCTCCACGAAAAACTTGATCAGCGAGACCATGGCGCTGAAGAAGGCGGAGACGATCACACCCGAGAGCACCAGGGAAAGGCGCGACATGCCGCCGTCGCCGGTGCGGGCGATAAGGCATGCCACCAACACCGCGAGCCCGCCGCCCAGGAAGGCCGCGGCCTGCAGCGGGATAAACGGCGCAAAGCCGATGGTGAGGTCGCAGCCGAAGGCGGCCCCTGAGGAGATGCCGAGGATGAACGGATCCACCAGCGGGTTGCGCAGCACCGCCTGGAGGGTCGCGCCCGAGGTGGCCAGTGCCAGACCAGCCAGGCCGGCCAGCACGATGCGGGGAAGGCGGATGTCCAGGATGATGGCCGTTTCCGGCGAATCGACCCCGGCGAGCCCGTCCCGCAACGCGGACAGCACCTGGAGGGGGGAGATGCCGTAGGCGCCGAGGAACAGGGAGAGCAGTGCGGCCAGGAACGGGGCCGCGATGATGAGGACGGTCTTAGTTCGCAATGCGTGTCACCTTTCCGTAAGGGATGCCGTAAACCTTACGGTAGAAGTCATCGATGGCACTGTCAACATTTACGTCCCGAAACCGCTCGGGATAGGCCTTTGACGCTATCCAAAGGGCAATGGGGGCGATGCGGGGCGACCAGGTGGACCACTTGGGGGCCTTGTACACGGCACGGTTCTTTACCGCATTGACGTGCCGCCATTGGGGATTAGCGAGGATGTCGGCCGGGCCGTAGCGTGCGTTGCCCCAGATGAACACCAGGTCCGGGTTCCAGGCGGCTATCCGCTCCAGGGGGACATCGGCGGTGCGCCCGTTGACGGAGCCGGCGCAGTTCTCCAGCTTGATGATGCCGAACAGGTCGTTGTTCACGCCGACCCTCCCGGCAACGGTGGTCTGCTTGCTGGACAGCCACAGCACCTTTTTCCGCGCCGAGGGCGGCAGCGAGGCAGTCCGGGAATGGATCATACAGAATATCCGCTCCATTTCACCGATCACGGACTCCACCCGCTGTTCCCGGCCGAACAGCCTCCCCTGGAGCCGCATCACGTCGTAGAGCTCCCGGACGCTCTCCGGATAGACCGCGATGACGGTCAGTCCCCTGGCGCGAAGGAAGCGGACCGCCTGCGGATTGCTGGTCCAGGTGATAATCACGTCCGGCCTGAGCCGAAACAGGGCCTCGGCGTTCACGTCCATGGCGCTCCCGGTGGAGTGAATGGCGCGGGCGAAGTCGGGCTTCACGGCCCGGAGCAGGTCGTTTTCCAGCGCGAAGCGGCTGATGCCGGCCACCCGGTCCCACGCGCCGGTCACCGGCAGCAGCTCGTAGGTCTCGTAGAGGACCGCCCGTTTGACCGGAACCCGCACCGTGACATCGGTGCCGGTCTTGTCGCGCCAGGTGAGAGCCGCTGCCCGTAAATCACCCACCGACAGCAACGGCATACAGAGTATGACAATCAGTAACAATAGCGGCTTCATAATCAGAATTTCAAGTCCAGGTTGGCGAAGAAGGATCGGCCGGGCGACACATAGTAGGTGTAGTATTCCCGGTCCAGCAGGTTGTTGACGCTGAAGGAAGCTGTGGCCCAGTCCGTGACCTTGTACGAGACCTTCATGTCAACCACGAAATAGGGGTCGTAGGATCCGTATACCTTGTTGACCGTGTCGCTGTTGTCGTCTGAGTTGTGGCGTTTGCCCACATACCTGCCCGAGGCGAACAGGGACGCGGGACCCCAGGAGGCGTCAGCGCCCACGAAGAACATGTTGCGCGGTACCTGAGTGAGCTGTTTTCCAACCAGGGTCGGGTCCGGGTCGTACTCGGTAATCTCGGAATCGGTGTAGGTATAGCCGGCGAACAGCCGGAGGTTGTCGCCCATTTTCTGCTCCAGTTCCAGCTCGACCCCCCTGGTCTCGGCACCGCCCACATTGGTGTACTTCTTGTTTTTGTATTCTTTTCCGTCAATGGTGGTGGTGCCGGCGATGGTGACGTTGTAGATCATGTGGCTCAGGTAGTTCTCGAAGAAGGTCGCCTTGATCTTCGCGCCTTTCCAGAGGGCCTGTTCCCCCCCGATATCCCAGCCGAGCACCGTTTCAGGGTCCAGGTCGGGGTTGGAGTTGTAGATGGTCTGCGTGCCGGACGATATCCACGTCCTGTAGAGCTGGTTGAGCGGGGGCGCCCGGAAAGCCTTGCCGCCGGATACCCGGAGCGTGGTGCCGTCCAGGGGCTTCCAGACCACCGCGCCCTTGGGGTTGACCGAGTTTTTCGTCTTTTCCGGATAGGTTTCCGAGGTGGCGCCGGTTCCGGTGAAGCCCGCGTAACCGTTGTTGGATACCCAGAAGTCGTTTCGCAGACCGGCGTAGAGGGTCAGGGAGTCAAGCAGCGCGATCTCGCCCTGGAGGTAGGCGGAATAGGTCTGCGTCGTCCCCCCGCCCCACTGGGTGCTGGCGCCGGACACCGAGTCGGGATCCCGGTAATCGTTCAGGGGGAAATTGTTGCTGTCCGCGGTGTCGTAACGGAAGGTGAAACCGCCGGTCAGGATATGCTTCTCCATGACGGGCAGGGAGAGCTGGAGGTCGGTGTAATAGGTCCTGCCGGGCGAGTCGCTCTTGTTTCCCCTGCCCCCGGCCAGGGTAGCCGAGCTGGGGGTGGTGTACCAGTTTTCGATCTCGTCGTTGATGCCGAACAGGAATTTTCCTTTCACAGTGCCGAACAGGGCTTCGGCGTGGATGACGTAGGTATCAATGATGTTGCTTCCCTCGCCGTTAATGAAGGTGCTTTCCGTGACTACCGCTCTGCCCGACGAGTTGGTGAAGGTGTACACCGGTTGCCCGGCTGCGTTTCTCAGGTAGGTGTGGGGGTCTTCATAGGAATATTTGTTGGCGGTGCGCAGCCAGGAAAACCGGACATTGTCGGTCTCCGAGATGTCGTACTGCACCCTGACCGCCGCGGAGTAATCCCACCAGCCGTTGTCACCGGTATCGCCGACCAGATATCTGGTGGCTCCCGTGGTGGAAAAGGTACGGGTCGCTCCGGTGATGCCGGAGGCCGCCGTGGGCGCGCTGGAGGCCGTTACCAGTGCGGTGGGGTAGCCCCTGGTGGTCCGGTAGCCGAACGCGGTATAGAGGCGGAGCTTTCCGATCTTGTCCCCGTAGGAGGCGTAGGTGCTCCAGAGATTGGCCAGACCGGTGTCGCTTCCCAACCGGTCGCCGTAGCCGCCCGACAGGGTGAATTCCCTCTTTTCCGGCATATGGCTCATGAAATTGATGACACCTCCCATGGCGTTGCCGCCGTAGAGGCTCGACGAGGGACCCCGGACCACTTCAATCTGAGAGAAATTCCGGGCATAGAGACCGCCCCACGGCTGGCTGGCCGAATAGGCGCTGTTCAGCGGCATGCCGTCCAGGAGGAGCAGGCTGCGCCCCGCGCCCGAAAGGCCGCGAAAGGTGACGGTGGATGTCGTCCCCATCAGCCCTTTGATGCGGTTGTCCAGCACCCCAGGCAGCAGGTTCAGCGCCTCGTCCAGCGACTGGATGTTGCGCTTTTTCATCTCCGCCGCGGTAACGACGCTCACCGAGCCGGGTGCGTCTCCCACGGATTTCTCCGTTCTGGTGGCGGTGACCACGATCTCGTCGAGATCGGCCGCTTTTTCCTCACCGTATGCTGGGAATGCGAGCAGAACCCCGAGCAGAACAAGATACTTCCTCACGCGGTACCTCCTTGTAGCCATGTTATTTCATGCAACCCATTGCAATTGCAGGGGTCTTCAACCTCGACCCCTGAAAGGACCCCGTATTCTTCATCCCGTCGTCAGGGCAAAGGTTATGGGGATTCTGAAGGAAAGCGCTTCCCCCTGCACGGCATGGGATGGTGGAGGCGGGAAGGTGCCAACGTTGCGGACCGCGCGCATACCCGCGTTGTCGAGCATGGTGTTCCCGGACGATTTCGCCACAGAAACGCCGCACAGTTCGCCATGGCGATTCAGGGAAAAACAGACAACCACTGTTCCGTGAATTCCCAGCTTTCTTGCGGCAAGGGGGTATTCCTTGTGCCTCTCGATCAGAGCTCGGACGGCACGGCTGTAGTCGGCCAATGCCTGGCCCGGCTCCTTGCCGCCGCCGGACGATCGACGCCCTTCTTTTCCCCGCCCGCCGGACTGCGTTCCCGCCGCCCCGCTGCCCGATGCCGACGGAGCCGTTCCCGACAGGGAACCGCCGGCGCCCGCCTCCGCCGTTTTCGTTTCGGTTTTCCTGCCAGGTCCGGGTTCGGGAGGAAGCGCGACGGGCTCCTCCCTGGAAGCCCGGCCGGAAAAAGGACGAGCGGTACGGATGGCGGAGGTACGGGGACCGGGGCGTGGAGGCGCGGCGGCCTTCGACTTGGAGACCGGCGCGGGGGGAGGTGAGGACTTGCCGAGGCTGGCAGCTTCGATGCGGCTCAGGTCGATCTCTATCACGACGGTCTTGCGAGGCACGTGTCCGGTATATGTCCTGAACAGAGTGAATACCGAGAGCACCGTTACATGGAGAACGAGCGAGAGCGCCAGGCATCCGCCAAAGGTGAACCTTCTGTCTCCGCGGCTGGAGGCGCTTACGGTGGATGGGCAGGAATGTCGAAGGAGATCGGCGAACATTGAACCACAACCTCTCCGGTGGGCGGCACGCGGTATTCGTGCGGACTAAAGTAGCATCATAAAATTATTAGTCAAGATAAAAAACATACGAATTTAAAAAACGTGCTACGCATACCGATTATCCTTCGGGAAATACATACCGTCGCAGTACCGCCAAGAGTAAGTACTCAGCAACGAAAATGAACCATGGCGCGCAGTTCGTTTAGGAAACAGATAGTTTCCATCCGGAAACTCTGGAAAAATGCTATGAAGGACGGGTCGGGGCTTTCATGGAGCCTCTCGTACGGATTCAGTGCAATCAGGTGGCTCACAGGAAAGCGCCTGAATCCGGCAGAGTATCTGGAGCTTGTTCGTAAATAACGTTCCGAGTGATCGCGCCCGGATTTATGTCGGATTTGGCCGGGACGATTGAGTAAAACCGCAGGCGTAGCAGGGCTACGTCGAGGATTTTGCGATTGAGGACAGGTCAAAGACGGCGTGGAGACGGGATGCGAGCCCGGAATGCTTATTTACGAACAAGCTCTTAATCCGGGCGAAGGATGGTGACCGATTACGAGAGGCTCCGGGGAAGTTCCGGCCCGTCCCCTGCCGGTACTTTCCGGATGGAAACCAGGTATTTTGTAAAGAGTAGTCCACAGTTACCGGTGTCTCTCTTCTTGCGGGCACTCAGACTAGTGTCCTGTGCGGCTAATTCCTTCCTTACAATTCCGGGCCTTTTGGCCCCTGGCCGCGTTCCGGCTCCTCGGCTTAGACCCCGCTAGGCCTGTGTCGCCCGCCTTGCCAGGAACCAAAATTCCTCGGAATTCTTGCGGTGAACTAACCGCACAGGACACTAGTTGGTAGAGCAGGCACGTGGAACATCGGCAAGCTGGAGCAGCAGATCCCCATGGCTTCGGGGGACGAAACTATCATCGCGCAGCATGCCGCAGGAGACGAGGGCGCGGTAGAGTTCGGCCACCCGCGGCATACCGAGGCCCAGGGGCTCCAGTTCCTCCAGCGCGGCGGGAAGCTCCTCTGCTCCCCAGGTTCCGGCGCATCCCCCGTCATGCATCACGGTAATCGAATCCGCCCACTGGTAGGCAAAATCCACATCGTGGGTGGCGAGCACAATTGTCATGCCGTTTGCATGCAGGCGTTCCAGAATCCGGCGCAGCTCCCGCTGCATCGGCGCATCAAGGCCGGCCATGGGCTCATCCAGGATCATGACCTCAGGGTCCATGGCCAGCACCCCGGCGATGCAGACCCGCTTCTTCTGGCCGTAGCTCAGGTTATGCACCGGCCTGTCAGCCATTTCCAGCAGACCGACAGCCATAAGCGCCTCTTCAACCCTTTCACGGACGATCTTCCGCTCCAGCCCCAGGTTCATGGGCCCGAAAGAGACATCCTCCCTGACGCTCGCGGAAAAGAGCTGCGAATCGGGGTTCTGGAACACCAGGCCGACGCGGGAACGGAGCCGGCGCAGTCCGTGGCGTCCGTAGTCAAGCGGCATGCCGTCATGAAGCACGGTTCCGGCCTGCGGCCGGAGGATGCCGTTCAGATGGAGAAAAAGGGTCGTCTTGCCGGAGCCGTTGACGCCCAGCATTGCCGTACGGCTGCCGCGCCTGACGGCATGGGTGCAGTTTTCCAGCCCTCTGCTCCCGTCGGGATAGCGGAAACTTACATCACGAAGCTCGAAAACGTGCTCGCTCATTGGAACTCCCCTCCCAGCATCATAGACACGACCAGGAGCGCGCCGCCACCAACCGATGCCAAGAGGATGGAGCTGCCGCCGGTGTATTCGTTCTCCAGAAAACAGAGCGGTCCGTCGTTGTTTCTGGCCTGGGCCGCCAGATGGAGAGCCCGTGAACGCTGCCAGACCTGGAGGGACAGATTGGCCACCAGCAGGCCCAGAGAGCGCAGGGACAGCGGTACGGTGGCGTACCCCAGGCGGGCGGACTGGGCTGTTACCGTGTCGCGAACCGCTTCTGCAAGGACAAACAGCGTCCGGTAGCAGAGCACCATGATGTCCAGCAGCGCCTCCGGCGTCCGGAGTCGCCGCAGCAGCGTAATCGTGTCAGTCAGGGGCGTCGTCAGTGAAAGGAAAAGGAGCGCCGCCAGTCCATTGAGGGAACGGCCGCAGACTAAAGCGATATGGGGCAACTGAGACCGCTCCAGGTGCAGGTGAAGCCGCACCGGCTCACCTGCCCAGTGGAGCGAGAACGCAAGGGTGACGCTGCCGACGGCCAGAAAAAACAGCGGCGGCAGCAGGGCCCGCAGGTAGTCCCGCAAGCGTATCCCCGCCCCCGCGACGGTGATGCAGGCGATGGCAAGGGCCATGGCGCACGGCACCAGAGGTCTTTCCGCCATGAAGGCCGCAATAAGGCCGCAGCAGGCGAACAACCCCTTGGCGCCGGGATCGACCCGCCGCCAACGGTTGCCGTGTGCGCACCGCTCGATCAGCATCCCGCCTTGTCCCCTTCGTTCCGCAGCCTGGCGCGGGTCACCGCACCCCCCAGCCAGTAGCCGATGAAACCGGCGCCCAAGGCAGCCTGGAGCGTGAAGAGCAGGGATTCAATCTCGCCGCTGGGCGGCTCCAGCAGCGGTTTGAACCACGGCGTATAGGACGGGGCGATTTCCCCTATTATATCCATGGCCTGCCCGTCGGAGCCGGAGAATATCTCCACCTCCTCGCCGTCGGGTCCCGGCGCGGGTCTCTGTACCGTCCAGAGGGGAATCACCATCAAGGCAACAACGCCGATCAGCAGGAGAAGATTCCGGTATCGTTTCATGACTGCACCTCTTTTCCGGTTACGAGATTCATCTCTTTCAGCTCTTGTGTATTGAAGCGGGCCAGCGCGTTGAACACCACCACCGTCAGCAGCCCTTCGCTGATCGCCAGCGGAACCTGGGTAATCGCGAACACCCCTGCGAATTTGACGAAGGAAGCGGCAATACCGCCGGCCGGGTCAGGAAAGGCGAGGGCCAACTGAATCGAGGTCGTTACATAGGTCATCAGGTCGGCAAGGGAGGCGGCCAGAAAAATCGCCACGCCGAAGGAGACCCCTGCCGTGCGCGCCGCCTTGTAGACCGCCATCGCCGTAAACGGACCGACCACGGCCATGGAGAAGATGTTGGCCCCAAGGGTGGTAAGGCCGCCGTGGGCCAGGAGGAGAGCCTGAAACAGGAGCACGACAGCGCCGATGGGGGCCATGGCCACGGGTCCGAACAGGATGGCGCCCAGGCCGGTGCCGGTGGGATGGGAGCAGCTCCCTGTCACCGACGGCATCTTCAGGGCCGAAAGGACGAAGGTGAAGGCGGCGGCGACACCCAGAAGCATCCGTTGTTCGGGGTTCTCCCTGATCCGTTTGCTGATGGCGCGGACTCCGTAGACGACGAAGGGGGCCGATGCGATGCTCCAACCGACGGCATGCTTGACCGGCAGAAAGCCTTCCATGATATGCATACTCTTTTCTCCTTTCTCTACGTTGACCGTTGCAAATGAAAAAGTCCGCCGTGCCGAAGCATCAAGCGGACTTTCCGTATTCAAAGCCTGATAATGGATTCACTCTCCCTTTACCGTCGGGACTGACGAGTGCCGGGATCAGGCAGGTCTTCTGGCTTGCGAATCATCCTCCAGGCGCCTTCCCGGTCTTTCGACCAGTGGCATAGTGCCCTTCGTCCTCGCTTACAGCGGCGGGTCCGCGGGGGATCTGCACCCCTCTTCCCTATCAAGCCCTTGCGGGCGCCGTGATCCGATATTTAATTGTTATCACGCATCCAATCGTGGATTCTTGTATTTATAACAAATTCATACCATAAATCAATGTTTCATGCGCTTCGCGCCAACATCTCACCAGTTTTCATCCAGAAAGTGACAACAGGAGACGGATGAAAGCTCACTATACGCTTCAGTTACCCCCCCAGGACGCGCATCCTGCGGGTCCGCTCCCTTGGTTTTCTAAAGTTGCGGCCTCTCCTTTCGACTTTTCCTTTTCTCGGGCAATTTCACCGAAACCTGCTGATTGCGGGTCAACACCCTGCAATCGTTCGAGCCGACGCAAAACTCCAGCGGAAACGATACCATCCGGACACCCGATGCGGCGCTCCGCCGCACCAGGGCGTCACGCGAGAGCCGTTCCGGCCGCCACACGGTGATCTGCACGAAAGACTTTCCCGGCAGTTCCGATTTTCCCGCAACACCCAGCATGTCCCCGGCGGAAACGGATTTTCCCTCGTAGATTCTCTTTTCAACTGTCTCGAGATGGCGGTAGGTCGCGATGGTCGAGTCGCTGTGGAGGATATCGATATCGTTGTTCTGCTTCATGCGTACCACGACGCCGCTTCGCGCCGCCACCACCTTCGATCCGACAGGGAGATAGAACTGCACGGAATAGCGCAGGGACGGATCTGATTCCCGTTGGTCAGGCACGTAGGCAAAGGCCCGGACACCGTCGGCAAACGGAAACCGGTAACGCTCCGGGGAGTCATGATGCGCGGTGAAGTCGCCGATCTGCCAGGCGTAGCTGCAGCCGTACCTCATCCCCTTGCTTGCATCTCTCGGGGTCAGCCGGGCGAGTACCTTTTCGGTTTGAGGAGGAACGACCTCGGTATGGGGCAGAGGGACATCGGACCTGGCGTTCCAGGTCTGGTCGGAGGGCAAATCGAACGTCACCGTCACGGGCGAATAACCGCGATTCACGGCTACGATCCTGGCCGCGGCCGGGCTTTGGGGCATGTAGAGCGGCCCTTCGGCGCGCTCATCTCTCAGCGCAAAATCATACTCGCCTGTTCTCGTTTTGGCAGCCGATTCAATCGCTGCCGCAGGAACAGCCGAGGCAGCGGATACCGGCTTACCGTGCTTCGAGCCCCTGCAATCCCTGGAATCGGTGCAGAACTCCAGCGGAAATGAGGCCGGCTGATACCTGGATGTCTCCCTGGGCTCCAGCAGAGTCGTCGCCAGTTGCTCGGGCCGCCACACCGCCAGTTGCAGGTACGCCCGGTCCCCGGATTCCCCGGCAACACCCACCGGTTCCCCTGCCTTCACGGCCTTGCCCACCCTGATTCCCGGCGCAACCGCGCCCAGGTGACCGTAGGTGGCAATGGTCGCGTCGTCATGCAGGATAAGCACGTCGTTGTTCCTGTCGATGCGGACTACCGTGCCTTTTCGTGCCGCCAGAACCTGAGCGTCAGCAGGCAGTGAGAAGATGACCGCATGACGGATGCAGGGGGTAGAAGCCGCATTTTGCGGTGCGACGGCGCGTCCGGGCACCTCATCCGAAAACGGAAGCCGGTATCCCTCCGGGCAGACATGCTGTGCGGTATGATCGCCGATGCTCCAGGTATGGTACCAGACCAGTTTCCACGGTGCATGGCTGTTCCTCGGGTCGAAGCGGGCCACCACCGCCTCCGTCCGTGGCGGAACTACCTGGGTATGTGCCTTCTCGGCACTCAATGAAATGTTGTCCGACAAATCACGGTCATACACGACGGTTACGGATACGGGCGCATAGCCGCGATTTCTCGCGATTAATCTGACAGACGGTGCTTGCGTTCCATTGCCAAGGAAGGACGATTCCCTGAAATCAACCTGCTCGATCGAAAAGTCATAATCGCCGTTTCCCGAACCTGTCGAAGGCTTCTCCACGGCCGGCAATGCCTTCACGGCTGGAGCCTTGTCAAACTGCAGGACGTTGAAATTAACGACCGCGCCGCCTTCTCTGGATTTCACGCTCTTCAGACTGGGATTGCTGGCACAGCCGAGCAAGACGGCTGCGAACACAACGGTGAATAATCTGGTAGTCATTCAGACCTCGAAATGGATTTAATAAATGCGGTCAAACCCGAAGGTTTGACCTGTTGCGTATCATGGGCCGGGACATTGACCGGGGACGACTATTCGTGAAATGCGGGCAATAGCCGGATATTATTAGACTAAATTTAACAAATCAAGATAAAATGAGTATTGATGTCCCGGAAACTGCGATACAGTGTGACGATGGAACGGTTTTTCCGACAAGGTTGTGCCGTATTGTTGATTGCGACGGTTAGCGGAGGTAAAACAATGAAAGACGAAAAAACATCCCAATACCATGTGCATAGAGCGGAGAAATCCATCGGCGAGTTTGTCGCCGAAGATTACCGGACAGCGGCGGTCTTCGAAAAGTACGGGATCGATTTCTGCTGCGGCAAAGTAACATGTGCTTCAGCACAAGTGCCCCCGTCAATTGGTTAATTGACGGGGGCACTTGTGATTTTCTTGCGATCACTCCTGCGGTTCTGTTCGGCGCACACAGATGTGATCTTCTTGTTTGATTTACTTCATACCGAGATTCACAGCAGCGACTTCACCGCTCCAAGCACTGCGTCGTAATCCGGCTCGTCAGTAACCTCCTTGACCAACTGGATATAACGGATCGTGTCGGCCTCATCTATAACGAAAACCGCTCTGGCCAGGAGTTTGATCTCCTCAATCAGCATGCCATAAGCTGCCGCCACAGAACGCTCCTGGTAGTCGGAAAGGGTTTTTACCCTGTCTATCCCCGCGGCACCACACCAGCGACCCTGGGCAAATGGCAGATCCATACTGATGACGAGCACGACCACCTTGTCAGACAGGGAAGCAGCCTCTTTGTTGAATCTGCGTGTTTCGGCGTCGCACACGGGTGTGTCGAGTGAGGGAACCGTGCACAGCACTTTTATCTTTCCCTTGAAATCAGCCAGAGTGACCGGCGTCAGTTGAGTATCGACCACCCTGAAGTCAGGGGCCTGGTTTCCAACCATCAGCTCTCGCCCAACCAATGTCAGCGGGTTCCCCTGAAAAGTAATGAGCCCTTTTCTTTCTTCCATGTTGTCCTCCCGATGTCTAATTGAAGTAACGACGTGTCACTTAATTATACCGAAGTTCATCAGAGAATCACCTCCAGCAGAGCTGGAGGTGATTCTCTCATTCAGCCCGGCGTTGAAACGACCCGGGAACCCTGGGAATGGACTCGGGCGAGAAATGCCTGACCGCCCAGGGCGTCTCAGAGGGACATTCTATAATCACCCTGTCAAGAATAAAAACGCTCTTTTAAAATCACATAGTTAGCTTTTTGTATTGAAATCCGGACGTACGTCTCCCTTGATTTCAGCATTGGCGAGTCTCTCGCTAACGGCGAACCTTGAGTCTAATCGTTACTGGTAACCGACATCCCCCGCCCGCATCGGGAACGGGGGCGTCAATCATTCCTTATCCAAGCTCCAAGATTCAGAAGTCCACAATAGGGGTCAGGTCTCAACAATCAACAATTGCTTTGCCGCTTCCAGTGCTTCCTTCGTCTTCCTTTCCCTTGTGGCCTGCGATAGCAGTCTTTTGCTGGTTACGGAGACCGCCGCGTCACTTACGCCGAACTTCTCGCCGATCTCCTTCAGTTTCATTCCACTGTAACGGTGGCAAAGATGGATGCTGATTTTCCTCCACAGCCCTCCTTCCTCACCAACTGTTTTTTTCACTATGTCCACGACCTCTTCTCCCGATATTTGCCTGGATAGCTGTTTGACCGCCGGCACGCTCCGGTCTGCATTGATATGTCTGACATGTTCTT
>Ga0228535_1001456_pt1 | contig 35892 bp, 27 predicted proteins | sample SJ1metagenome_FD_168457 | JGI IMG/M metagenome (GOLD analysis project Ga0228535, IMG submission 168457) | Enriched culture of PCE-dechlorinating microbial communities from Ithaca, New York, USA - SJ1 | ecosystem: Engineered > Modeled > Simulated communities (microbial... > Unclassified | place...
CCGGCAGGTGTTGATCAACCTGGTTTCCAACGCCATCAAGTTCACGGCGGAGGGCGAAGTCGTCGTCACCGTGGACGCGGAGGTTTTGTCGGGGAGCGAGGCACGCCTCCATTTCTCGGTTTCGGACACGGGCATCGGCATACCCTGCGAAAAGCGCTCGGCCATTTTTCAGCCGTTCGTCCAGGCTGATGGCTCCGTGACCCGCAGGTTTGGAGGCACCGGACTGGGCTTGTCCATCAGCGCCCGGATCGTGGAAATGATGGGCGGCCGGCTCTGGGTCGAAAGCGAGCCGGGACGGGGAAGCACCTTTCATTTCACGGTGCCGTTTCGTCTCCAGGGAGAAGCCTTCAGGGAGTTTGCCCCGGCTAAACTCAAGGATCTGAAAGATCTTTCCGTCCTGGTCGTCGACGACAACGCGACCAACCGGCGCATCCTGATCGAGATCCTGACCAACTGGGGGATGAAGCCCGTTGAGGCATCCGGAGGGCCGGCGGCGCTGGACATCCTGGCGCAATGGCCGGCAAACCGGCCGGGCGCCGCGTTCGCCCTCATCGACGCCAATATGCCCGATATGGACGGCTTCACGCTGATCGGACGGATCAGGAGCGAAGCCGCTTTCAATGACATGAAAATCATGATGCTGACCTCCGCCGACCAGAAGGGCGACGGCGGCCGCTGCCGAAACCTCGGAGTTTCCGCGTACCTGACCAAACCCATCCGGCAGTCGGAACTGCTTGATGCCATTCTCCTTACGCAAGGCGCTCCGCCGCAGGGCCGGTCGGCATCCTCCCTGATCACGCGGGGCCTCCTGCGGCGGCATTACGCCCCCCTGCGCATCCTCATTGGAGAAGATAATGCCATCAACCAGAAAGTCGCCGTCCACCTTCTGGCGAAATGGGGACATGACGCGGTCACGGCCAAAAACGGGAAGGAAGTGCTCGCGGCGCTTCGCGACGGGGATTTCGACCTTCTCCTGGTCGATATTCAGATGCCGGAGCTCGGAGGCTTGGAGGTGACGGCGGCCATCCGCCAGGAAGAAAAATCGACCGGCCGTCACCTGCCCATCGTCGCCCTGACCGCCCATGCCCTCAGGGAGGACCGCGAGCGCTGCCTCGCGGCGGGCATGGACGGTTATATCGCCAAGCCGCTCCGGGCCGACGAGCTTTTCAAGATGATCAGCCGCGTCATCAAGAAAATCCAAATCTCGCGCGGAGGCGGCGAAACCAGGGAGGGGGGAGCTGGAACGCTTTCCCGAACCCCGGAAAAGGCATGCGGGATATGAACATACTCATCGCCGAAGACGACAGGATTTCGCTGAGGATCCTGGAAAAGAACATCCGGGATTGGGGCTATGAGTCGGTCATGGTCGAAAACGGCGAAGATGCCTTAAAAAAGATTTCATGCCCCGAGGTCAGACTGGCCATCCTGGACTGGATGATGCCCGGCATCAACGGGTTGGAAATCTGCAAGATCATCCGCCAGCAAGGCCATTCGAATTACACCTATATCATTCTCCTGACGGGGAAAGACCAGCAGCAGGATATCATCGAGGGGCTTGAGGCCGGCGCCGATGACTACATGATCAAACCGGTCAACTTCCTTGAGCTCAGGGCCCGGATCCAGACCGGGAAAAGGATCATCGACCTGGAGGACAGGCTCCTGGAATCCAACCGGAAACTCAAGGACCTGGCCTGCCATGACGGCCTGACGAGCCTTTGGAACCGTTCCCGGATACTGGGATTCCTCGAGGATGAGCTCGAGATCGCGAAGCGCGGTAACTCTTTGGTAAGCGCCATCATGATCGATATCGATAATTTCAAGCAGGCGAATGATAAGTTTGGACACTTCAGCGGAGACATCGTCCTCCAGGAGGTCGCTCATCGGCTGAAGAAGAACGTCCGCCAGTACGACAGGATCGGCCGTTACGGCGGGGATGAAATCCTCGTCGTCCTCCCGCGCTGCGGCCCGGCCGACGCCATGGAAATCGCCGATCGCCTCCGCCGGGCGGTCGGACGGGAAAAAATCAAAACTCCGAAAGGCCTGCTTGACGTCACCGTCACGCTGGGGTGCGCCTCAACGAAAGCGGGCGGACGGACGTCGGCCGAAAAACTCATCCAGTCGAGCGACATGGCCCTCTATAGGGGGAAGCAACACGGCCGAAACTGCGTCATTTCCGACGGGGGCGACCATCCTCTCTAGGAAGCGATGATGAAAAAAGCCCGCCCGGAAGAACACGAGGCGCCCATCGACGTCCAGGAGTTCCTGAACAGGGTCGGCGGCGGGATATCTTTTTTATCGGAGCTCCTGGGGATCTATATGCTTGAATATCAGGCGAAACACGTCGACTTGATGACGGCCTTCGCTTCGAACGACATGAATCGGGTGGAAGAAATCAGCCATTCCCTTAAGGGCGCTTCCGCAAGCCTGAGCCTTCGCCGTCTTCGGGAGACGTTTCTTGAGATCGAGACGGCCGCGCGCTCAGGAAATCGCGCGCGCCTGGACCCGGCCCTTTCCCGGCTGGCCGAAGACTTTTCGGCGCTGAAAAATTTCGTTGATCAAACCGGGCTTCTCGATCCCTCCATTTGAGGAATCAGGCCGTTCAATCGGGACTCGGCATGGGCCTTCAAGGCCTCCCCCAGTGCTTGAAAGCTCCTTTCCGCGACGCCCTCCATTCCTTCCGGAACCCTCATCACCCCATAGAGAAAGCTCCCGATCCGCCCTAGGTAAACGTGCTCGCCGTACCGGTTTATCGAATGCAAGCCGGCCCCCCGCGATCGAAACGGCGTGTCGTCCTTGGAAAAAACGGCCGTATAGCGGCTCATCATGGTTTCCGCGTCCGCCTCGCCGTCGCCCTCGATGAGGAAGCAGGAATATTTTTTCCCGTCTTTTTCATAGTCGGCGAGATATCCCCCATGCAGGAACTCATAGCCCATGAAATTCCGAAGTATGTATTTTTCGCTGTTCGCGATCAGGCCGTCCCGGGGGAATACCGCCAGGAGAGGCGGAAAGCCTTCCTCGTCCCCGGCGTTGGCCGCCACGGCCCGAGCGAACCGTTCGAGGACGGCTTCGGTTTCAGCCCCGGCGCCGAAGCAGAGCAGCTTGACATAAATCCGGCCGCCGAAAAAATTCAAGACTTCGTCTTCGATGTAGCCCTGAACCCCGACGGCGACGGTCCGGTTATCGGGATAGCGCTCGGCTCCGAATATCCCGAAAGCGTTCTTCGGCAGGCCCATGTCATAGATTTCCAGGGTCAGGGAGGCGTCCGAGCCCGCTTTCTGATACTGGGCGACGAGAAGCTCCCGGAAATCATAAGCGAGGTAGCTCTCGGCGGCGCCGTCGATGTACTCGTAGAGAGTATCGGGGAAAAAAGCCTGGGGTTTTTCCGAAAGCTCCCATGACGCGATCTCGGGCAGAAGCGCGCGGAGGTCCGGATACGCTTGAAAAGCGCTGCCAGCCGGCGGGCAAAGAACGAAGCCAGCCAAGGAAACCAGAAGTCCGCGGACGGCCCGGGCCGATATTTTTTTCATTGCCAATCTCCTTGAACCCGCATGGGACTAATATAGCCCGGGAGACTCGGTTTGGCAAGATTCCCCCCGGTGGACACGAGGCCGTTCCGGCAAAATCGACGACGCCGCCGCGGTCAGCCCCGCAGGCGTTTTTCGGCGTCCGACCCGTTAGGCGCGCAGGCTGCGGCCGCGGCTTCGGTCATTGACAGTCCCCGCGAAAAGAGTCATCATGAAACGGAAATGGCTGGATCGAAGGTCGTCATCATCCGCGGCCGGGGCGTCATATCTCCGGCGGGAGACGTGGATTCCAGGAAGCTCGCCGCGATGTATGAGCGGGGAATGAGCCTCGTCGCCGGAGATGACGCCGCCCCGGCGGACGGCCCCGGACGATCCATCAAGCGCGGCGACCGCGTCGGAATCAAGATCAACACCATCGGCGGAAAAAAAATAAGCACCCGGCCCGAAGTCGCCCTGGGATTGGCCGGCTATCTGACCGCCCGCGGCATCCCCGATAAGAACATCGCCGTCTGGGACCGGACGAACCGCGAACTGCGGGAAGCCGGCTTCCGGCTCAACGCCGCGGCCAACGGGCTGAAAATATTCGGAACGGACACGGACGGCGCGGGCTATGCGCCTGAACTCGTCTCTCACCTGAACATCGGCAGTCTCTTCTCGGCCATTCAGACGAACTTCGTCACGGCCTCGATCAGCCTGGCCATCTTGAAAGACCACGGCCTGGCGGGGGTGACCGCCGGCCTCAAAAATTACTTCGGCGCCATTCACAACCCGAACAAATACCATGATTCGCGCTGCGATCCGTTCGTCGCGGAGGTGTTCGACTCGGAACAGGTCAAAGCCAAACACCGCCTGACGATTCTCGACTGCCTGATCGTCCAATATCACCGCGGCCCATCCTTCCATCCCCAGTGGACGGAAAAATACGAATCCCTGGTGATGAGCCGGGATCCCGTCGCCGCCGACTTCGTCGGCTGGCAGATCATTGAGAAGCTCCGGTCCCGCAAGGGGCTTCCCTCCCTCGCAGAGGAAAACCGGGAGCCTTTGTATATCCGGACGGCGGCGCGCATGGGCCTGGGAAACGCCGACCCGGCGGAAATCGATATCACCGAGGAGACGTTGTGACGGTCATGAAAAGGCGCCGGTTCATTCAAAAAGCCGCCGGAGCCGGCCTCGCGATCGGCACCGGGCTTCCGTCCCTATGCGCCGACCTCTCGGCTTTCGCCGACACATCCAATCTGTCAAGGATCGAGGCGCGCTATTATCAAAAGCTTCCTGACCGGGAAATCGAATGTCAACTCTGCCCGCGGGTCTGCCGGCTCGGCGACAAAGAACGCGGATACTGCGGCGTGAGGGAAAACCAGGGGGGCACTTATTACACCCTCGTCTACGGAAAAGCCTGCAGTCTCAACATCGACCCCATAGAAAAGAAGCCGTTTTTCCATTTTCTGCCGGGAACAAACGCCCTGTCCCTGGCGACGGCGGGATGCAACGTCAATTGCAAGTTTTGCCAGAACTGGGAGATTTCCCAGGTGAGGCCCGAACAGGTTTATCATTTTGACCTGCCGCCGGAGGCCGGGGCGCAGGAGGCGGCGAACCGCCGCTGTCCGACGATCGCCTACACTTACACCGAGCCCGTGGTCTTTTACGAATATATGTACGACATGTCCAGGGCGGCCCGCGGCCGGGGGATCCGGAACGCCGTCGTCACGGCCGGGCACATCCAGCCCAAGCCTCTCGAGGACCTGATCAAGGTCGTCGACGCGATCAAGGTCGATCTCAAAGGCTTCACCCAGGCTTTCTACAAGAACTATGTCCGCGGCGAACTGGAAACCGTGCTGGAAGCCATCGAACTCATCGCCCGAAGCAACGTTTGGCTGGAAATCGTCTATCTTGTCATCCCGACCCTCAACGACAATCCCGATGACATCCGGCGCATGAGCCGCTGGGTCGTGAACCGGGCGGGCCCGGGAATCCCGCTCCACTTTTCGAGATTCCATCCCCAGTATCTGATCAAGAACCTGCCCCCGACGCCGATCTCGACTCTGGAGAAATCGCGCGAAATCGCCCTCGCCGAGGGGATCCGCTACGCCTACGTCGGCAATGTCCCCGGCCACCCGGCCGAAAACACGGTCTGCCCGAAGTGCGGGAAAACGCTTATCGAAAGAAGAGGATACGCGGTCCGGAGCAAGGCGATCAAGGGAGGAAAATGCCGATTCTGCGAGGCCCCCATCCCGGGCGTCTGGACCTAGGGAAGCCGCTCCCCGCTTTGCTCCTGGGCTTCCTGGCCACAACATTCCAAATCTATTTCATGAGGGAATTTTCCGCCCACTTCTATGGAAACGAGCTGAGCTTCGGATTCGTGCTGGCCTCCTGGCTTCTCTGGGGAGGCTTGGGAAGCCTCTCGGCCTCGAAAATCCGCTTTTCGCCGAAGAGGTTCGCGCGGATGTATCTCGCAATCATCATTCTCTTCCCCCTCAGCCTGGGAATTTTAAGGCTGTCCCGGTTAATCATGGGGCTCTCTCCCGGAGAGACGACGGGCATGTTCCCCATGCTGCTTTTTTCCATTTCCCTCACGTGTCTCATAAACCTTCCGCTGGGCCTTCTCTTTGTCTGGAACGCCCGGAACATGAACGGCGATGTCGCCCGGGTTTATTTCTGGGAATCGGCTGGAGCCGCCCTGGGGGGCATCCTCGTCCATTTCGGTCTTATCCCCTTGTTTTCCAATTGGCGGGGGGCGGCCATCCTCGGCATCCTGGCGACCCTGGCGGTTCTCGTCCTTTTCGACCGCAAAAGCACCCGGCCCTTCCTGCTCTTGGCCTGGCTTGTTCTTGCGGCTGCCTTCGTGTTGGATTTTCCCGCCCAAAAATATTCCTGGAGGCCGTTCCGGCTCGTCGAAGCCCGCGATACGCCGCACGGAAAACTGCAGGCCATCAAGACCGAGGAGCAGGTCTCCCTGTATTCGAACGGGCTTCTCGCCTATTCCTCCGCCGACATCGCGGCCGCTGAGGAATCCGTTCATTTCGCCCTTATCCAGGTCCCCCGGGCGAGAGACGTTCTGCTCGTCGGCGGCGGCGTGGGCGGCGGACTTCGGGAAGTCCTCAAATACCCGGAAACGCGAGTCGATTACGTCGAGATCGATCCGCAGATTATCGCCATGTCCCGGCGACTCCTGCCGGACGAAGAACTCAGGCCCCTGCTCGACGCCAGGGTTCGCCTCTTCAACGAGGACGGAAGGGCGTTCCTCCAGTCGACGCCAAAAAAATACGACGCCGTCATCCTCAACCTTCCGGAGCCCGCCACGGCCCAGCTCAACCGTTTCTACACCAAGGAATTCTTCGAGCTCGCGAGGGGACACCTGACCTGCGGCGGCGTTTTTTCTTTCCGCGTCCCGTCCGCCGAAAATTACATCAGCCGGCCGCTCCAGGGATTCCTGGCGGTTCTCTTCGCAACCCTGGCATCGGTTTTTCCAGAGGTCGAGGTCGTGCCCGGCGACAGCAATATTTTCCTGGCCTCCTCCGCCCCCCTGTCCATCGGACTCGGCGCCGTCGGAGGGCGCGTCGCCGCGCTGGGCCTCGACAACGCCTTCGTCCGGAGGGAAATGCTCGTTTCGAGACTCGACCCGGCCAGGATCGAGTATTTGAAAAACAAGATGCGGGGGTTCGCATCCCGCCTCAACAGAGATCTCTCCCCTGTATGCTATTTTTTCAATTCCGTTCTTTGGGCCAGCCAATTCCACGGCGCCGAATCCAAGCTCCTGGGCTTTTTTTCCGGGCTTCCATCCTTCTGGCTGCTGGATGTTCCCCTTGCTCTCTATGTGATCACTCTGGCTATGTTGGCGATCCTGAAAAAGCCAGCGGCGCGCTATCTGGCGCCGCTGGCGACCATGGGATTCACGACCATCGTTCTGGAAATCATCATCCTCCTCGCCTTCCAGACTTTCTGGGGATATGTTTACAGCCAGCTGGCGCTTCTGCTGACGATGTTCATGGGAGGATTGGCTCTCGGCTCCTGGCTGAGCCTGCGCCGCAAGAAAACGGGCGCGGGGGAACTCGCCGTCATCCAAGGGGCCTTCGTCGGCCTCTTGTTGATCGCCCATGCCTCCGTCATCGGCCGCTTTACCGCGGCTGCCCTTTTCGCTCTCCTTCTGGCCCTCGGCACGGTTTCCGGCTATTTGTTCGTCGTCGCCAACAGGCTTTATCTTGCCCTGAAAGAAGACTATGGCCGCGGCTATGCGGCGGATATGCTGGGATCGTTTCTCGGAGCGCTTTTCGTTTCAGCCGTCATTATTCCTCTCATCGGCATCCCGACGCTCATCATGTATCTGGCCGTCATGAATTCCTTTTGCCTGCTCTTCGTGGCGGCGGCTTCAAGATGAGGGCTCAGGATCCGGCTTTTTGAAGGAGCCTTGCCATGTGCGACAGCAGGACATCGTAGGCTTCGGGAGCCAGGTCCGTCGCCGTCGGCTCATATCCGCCCTCCGAGAAATAATCCGGAGGAATGACATAGCTGATTCCGCAGTCGATGGAGCAGGAAACGTTAAGGAGCTTGGGGCGGCCGAGCGCGGCGCGAAGGCTTTCCCCAAGACGCAATGATATTTCCCCGGGTATGAACGCCAAGAAAACATCTCCGACCCTCAGGGCCGCGGCCTCGGTCTCCTGCCTCCCGTCCTTCGTATGACGGGCTGAGTGGAGCTTATAGAGGATTCCCCAATTCCTCCTAGCCCGTTGCTCCCCGGATTCCTTGTCCCTTTGATAAAGCTCTACCATCTCCTTCAGTTGAGCCGATAATTCCGCCTCGGAAGCGAGATCTTTCCTCATCGGCAGGCTCACCGCCGATCGGGCGAAGGCCAGTCCGGCCGGGCTCTCCGACGGAGCGCGTTTTTCGGCGATCCGCACGGCCGACACGACGGCCGCGGCGTATCGTTCTCCCATGAGTTCGATGTCCCTCTTCCGTGAATCGGGATCCAGGGAGTCGCTCAGGACATGCTTCCCGGGATTGATCTCTCCGCAGGTGCCGGTAAGATGGATGAGCCTCAGATTACCGATCTGATTCTCGGCCAGGGCCATCCCCCGCCCCGGAAAATCGCCGGTGGCGTAAGGTCCCTCATCTCCGCCCGCGGCGCTCGGATGACAGCTGTAATTGCAAATCCCGATCGCCCGGCCCGACTTTTTTGAACGGAAGAGAACGAGCCGCAGCAAGGGATCGACGGCCCCCTCGGGCAGCCTGCGGATATCCTCCGGAGGCCTCGATGAGCGGAAAATGACCCGGTTTCCGTCTCCGGCGGGTATTCTCCGGTTCGAGGCGATATCCTTGACCGGGCTCTCCGCATAGGTCATCTCGCATTCCTCGGCACCGGCGACGGCCTGGCGCGCCGCATCGACGAGCCCCTTGGACAGCAGAGATTTGAAAGCGGAGCTCGAATGCGCCTCGCTCAGCTCGTAGGGCCTGAGAGCCTGGCTGTCTTCCCAGCGGGAATTCGCGGTCTGATGAGTGTGGGTCGCATGAAAAATGATCCGGCTCGCCGGTATTCCGGTCGCCTCGGCGACTTCTCGCGCGAGCTCGTTCCCGTCCGACCGGACGATCTCGATGAGGTCCACGGCCAGCACGAGGCCTTTCTCCCCGCCGCAAGCCAAATAAAGGGCACGGGCATAAAGATCATCGAACACTTCGACCAACTCATCATCGAGCCCCAGGGCGCAGGGAGTTCCAAGGGGCGGGGTAACAACCGCCCGTCCGTAGCCGGCCATCAGCGGCCGGGAACGCGCGGCTTCCACCGCGGCGGCTTTTCCCGTCCCGGAATGGGCCGCGAGGCTCCGCTCCTCCCGCCCAACGCTCCAGAGGAACCCGGCGGCCAGCACCGTCGCGAAAACCGCGCACGTTCTCGTTTTCACTTTTCCCATTTCACGCCTCCCCGGAATTGGCGCGCCTTCCCGCCCGGCTGGACGCCCGCCAGCCCCCGGTTCCGGAGCAAGGATCGGAGACGTTTTCTCTTCGCCGGCCTTCCATCAGGACGCATCCCTTTTCCGCGCTGTGATGAGATTCCTTTCCCGCAGGGCTTCCACCGCCGATTCCCACGAACCCGGGGCCGCCCACAGATAGTAGGAAAAATACCGCACAGTTTTCTGGTAGATGGGCACCCACGGCTGGAACTCGGCGTAATAGTGGTGGGACTCCTCGTTGACCGGATGGTTCATCCACATATGGAGGAACTCGGGCTCGCTCACCGGAAAGGCTCCGACGAACGATACGTCCTCGACGGTGTCGCGGCCGGCATTCCAGCCTTCGGCGAGATGCATGACCTCTCCGAAATACTCTTCGGGCCGCATGCGGAATTCCCGGATCCCTTCCTCGGTCGGTACGACAAACAAGTCCTCGGTCCAGTGTTTCTCTCCCAGCTCGAGAATCGGCTGGGGCCCGAGCATGTTGGCCTCGGGATTCCGGAACTCCAGGGCGAAGCGGACCTCGACCAGCGGTGAATCCCCGTAGAGGGTGAAAACCTTTTCCATCCTGTTTCCATAAAAATCGGCCGCCATGCGGACAGCCACCCAAGGGCCTTCCTTGCGGATGATCTCGGCCCGGTAAACTTTATGCGTTTCCATGCTGGCCTGGCCCAGGAAATCCTCGAAACCGCCGTAGGGATAAAACCCCCTTTCTCGGAAAGGCCTCTTGTCCGTGGCCAGCTCCTTCTCGGGCCAGAGCTTGAAAAGGACATTGTCGTTTTTTTCCTTGACGATATCCTCGATGATCCGCGCGCCGATGGCCAGCAGGGTAACCCGGACTTTGCCGTTTTCCATGCGGTACTCCGGGACCCCGTCGCCGTCCAAGTCCTCCTCATAAACTCTGGCGCGGCCGGATGCCGCTTCCACGCCCAGCTGGCTGTTATTCTCCGCTCCGAGGGCTGATACCTTGACCGTGTAAGCGCCGGGCTTGAGAGCCAGGCGGAAATTGATTTCTTCATGCGATCCCGGCCCGGCCGTTGAATTCACTTCTTTTTCAAAAACGGGCCGGACGCCGCCCGCGGCCGGGAAAACCTGAAGCTTCACGGGATAGGGGGTCTTGTCCGTGTAGTTGTGGATCGAAACGGGGTAGACGACTTCCGGCGCCTGTCCGTAGAGAAGCTGATGGGCGGAGATGACCCGGGGCAGATCCACGACGGCCAGAGCATGCTTTTTCCACGAATTTCCGGCGAACGTCACGAGCACGGGGTTGGCGCGGTCCATGGCGTCGATCGTCGGCCGGAATTCAAACCGGAGGCTCTGCTCCGAAAAAGGAGGCAGCCGGAGTTCCCTGGAAGACGGCTCTTTCAGCCGGAGTCCGGGGCAGGGCGTCAGCGCCAGTTTTCCGGAAAGCTCTTTCGCGGAGAAATTGGCCACGCTGACGGCGACTTCCCTCCCCTCGATCGAGGCCGCGACCTGGACGGCGTCTCCGAAATAGTCCTCGATGAAGACCCTGTCCAGCCAAAGCATCTGGAGAACGTTCCTGTAGACCGCCGGCCCCATCATCCCGCCCCGCGGCAAGATGCCCACCGCATTTCTTCCGAGAATGGCCTCCCACATCGTTGCCCGGGTCCAGGGACTCCCCTTGAGGCTGAAGAGGACCATGGCCGGAGCCGCCTGCTCCCGGACGTAATCGGTGTTCAGGATGAAAGGGACGTCCTCGGTGTCGATCTGCTTCTTGTTGCCTTCTACGGCGATATAGCCGTCGTAGGCATGGGCATCGCATTCGGCGGCGAACACCGGCCGGAAGACATAGCCTCCCCTATCCTTGGCGAAACGGATCCAGGCGTCTTCTGTCGGCGTATCCTGGATATTGATCCCTTTCCAATCCCGGCAGCCGTAGATGATCGAGCCGAGGCTCCGCGTGGCCTTCGCCGTCCCGACGTCCGTGACGACGTCGAGGCCGACTTTGGACAGCCACGCCGGAAGATCCTCCCGAAGCATGTAGTCCATGTATCCGCTGAAGGTGAACCAGTCGTTGCCCTGGCTGAGGCCCTTACCGATGACTTCCAAGGGGTGGCCGGGATGACAAGTGACGCTGTGAAGGAGCGTTCCGGTGCCGAACCAGCCGCGGTGAAGGGTTTTCGTCGCGAGCACTTCCGCGACGGACCGGATGAGGCCCTTGAGTCTGTCGCGGCATCCCTCGCAGCCCGTCAAAACCGCAAATAGCTTCCGTCCTTCCTTTTCCAGCGCGAAGGCGCGGACATCATGGAAATCCCGGGCATTGAACTGGTGGCTCCCCAGGCTTCGGCGCCGGTCCGAATCCGGAGGCAGCATCGCGGCCAGGCGTTTCCCCGTTTCTCCCGCCGGGTCCGCGTAGACGAGCAAATTGGCATGGGCGAGACCTTTCTCGATCGCCGCGAGATCCGGGCCGGAAAGCTCGGCATAGGGCGCCTTCAAAAGCCCGTCCAGGAAACCTTCTTCCATCAGCAGCCCGGGGATGCCGAGTTCTTCCGCCGTGTCGACCTTGCATTGGAAGATGGATTTGGAAACATCCGGAAGACTGATCTGATAGAGGTTGCCGTATTGGCCCCACCGCCAATAAATGCTGTGCCAGTAGTTCGTATATCCGTTGAACTGCCCGGCATTGAATATGGGCCCTGCCGGCGGGAGAGAGACGCCCGGCGATTTGTAGCCGTCCAGGAAATCGGCCGGCCGACCTTGGGCCATGATGACGGAGCCAATCAAAAAGAAACACAGGCCAATGCTTTTTTTGCGAATCGGATTTCTCCTTCCTTGCATGGGCTTCCTCGTCAAACTCACGGTTATTATATTTTTTTCCCCGGGCATTTCCAGCTTTTTGACATCGCCGCCGGCGTCCCACGAAAACGCCCTGTGTTCCATCTCGCGCTTCCGCGCGCCTTTAGGGGAATTTGAACCATGTCCCGCCTCATGGGTACGGGGAAATAAGCACGGCGAAACGATCAGTTCCGGCCGGCCTCTTTTCGAGCGCTGTCAAGAAGCTCATTCAGGCCGGAAAGCGCCCGGGCGTTTTGGGCCATGAGCTCTTCCCGCGTTTTGAACCGGGGCCATTCGGTGAACCTATGGATATCATAAAAACTCTGTTTGAACGAGTTATAACGCCGGAAAAACCTCCACTGGAGCGAAACCGGCATTTCCTCAAGCAGCAAGGAGATGGAAGCCGTGATCTTCCGGTATTCGATGAATTGCCCGTTCATCGTCTTTTGGATTTCCGGCCTCGGCGAAACCCTGGCTTCACAGCCCTCCAAAGCCTCGAACAAAACCCGGCCTTGAGATGTCGCCGGAGCCGGAACGCCCATCAGCTCGCAGATGGTCGGAACGACGTCAATGAGCTCGGCGTAAGGGGTTCTGTCTCCCTTTTTTATGCCTGCTCCCCACAAAACCATGGTCGTTATCGACGGATCCATGTACTCCAGGGGATGCCATCCGGAATCGGCCTGGCCGTGGTCGCCCAGAATGACCATAGCCGTCCTTTCAAGAACTCCCAGCCGCTCGAGCCCTTTCAAAAAGCCGCTGATCAGCTCATCGGCCTCGATGAGTTTCCGGCGGTAGGGAGATTCGGGATGCCAGATGTCATAAGCCCAGACGGGGTTTCCCCGTCCGGCGGCGACCGAGGAACCCGCTTCTCCCAAATCCTGGAGGTGGAGCCTCGTGAAAGCCGGTTTTCCTTCTTCCATGAATTCGAGCGCCATGGCCGCGGCCTCTCCGTCGTTCACTTCCTTTTGATAGACAAAATTGTATCCCCTGGTCAGCGTTTCATAAGAAACGGTATTGGCCGCAAAGGCGGTGACCATCTTCGGGAAGAACGCCGAACTGAGATAGAGAGTGTTTTCGTCGATAAAAACGCTCCCGGACATCATCACCGGGTTGGGGATGGAACACGTGTGGAGACGCGCGTACGGCCCCTCACGGGGATGGGCCGCCGGCGGCAGATAGACCTTTTCGGCCAGGAATCCCCCGGAGGCCAGCTTCCGCAGGGCCGGAAGCTCCATCTTGTCCCAAACCTTGTAAGACAGGCCGTCGACGATGATCAGGATCACGTGCTCCGGCCCGGATGCCGGCCGGTCCTGGACAGGCGCGGTTCCGGCAAAGAGGGCGGCCGTTATCCGCGCGGCGAGGGCTGTGAACAGCACGATCCTTATTATCTTGTTTTCAAGCCAGGCTCTCATCGCGGCTCCTCCTCATGTCCAATCTATCGGAATCCAGGCATGATTTCAACATCAGCATGAAATCGGGCCGGAAGCCCTCGGATTCGGCCGGAAAATATCCAAAAAGCGGCCCGCCGCGCGCGGCGGAGGCCGGCGGATGCCGTTAAAGCCGCGGGTTTTCCCGGCGCCGATCAAGCCGGATTTTCTCCCCTGTCCCGGCCGGCCGAGGGCGTAATATGCCGGCGAGTTTTTCCGTCCCCCCGGAATTTTCACGGGCGGCGCCCGGTCTAATGGCATGAGGGCGGACGGCCGCACAAAAGGCTTTTGAGGCCGGAAGCGCCGGAACCGGCCGTCCCATGGTCCTTGATATCGAGAGGTTTATCATCTCATCGAAATCCTATATAATAATCGCGCGGATGTGCAGTCTTGTTGAGACCAGAATTCCTGAATAGATTTCGTTCGAATCCGGACACCGCGCGCAAGGCTGTCGGCCTTTCCATTTCCCTCCTCGTCCATTTCATCGTGATCATGTGGCTCCTCCACACGAAGATAACCGTGCGTGTCTTGACCGCGCCGCCGCGCGTCCGCGATGTCATCATCGCCTCCAAGGACAAGCTGTCGATTCCCGGGGATTTGGACAAGCACATCCAGAATCCCCCCGAAGAAGAAGCCCTGGAGCCCGGACGCCCGCGAAGGAAGCGGAGAATCGTGAGGCCTCATCAGCCCGTGCCGCCTTTCATTTCCGGCTCTCCGGACGGCCCCGGGGGGCCGGAGTCCGCCGCGGAAGGATCCGTCGCCGGTTCCTGGGCCCCCGATTTTTCGATCCCCTCCCTGGAGAGCCGTCCCGGCCTCGACCTGTCCAGCCGCTATAAGCCCAAGGAAGGGGGCGGGCTGCGGATCAACTTGTCGAAGAACAAGGAGGCGGCAATCCCCGCGACGCGCAGGCCCTCGGAATCCGACGAAAGGTACGCCGATCTCCTTCAGTACCTGGGACCGGACATGATTTCCGGCCCCGCAACCGGAAGCGGCCGGCCCGGCGCCGGCCCGGCCCGGCCCGTCCAAAAGGCCGTGGCCGCATTCAACATCCGGGATTATGACATCCGGCCCTGGGCGGAGGAAGCCATCAACCGGATCCAGGTCAATTGGAACATTCCGGCCCTTGAGAACATCCCCCCCAGGAGCGAAGTGATCATAGCCGTCACGATCGAGAAGGACGGCGCCATGTCGTCCCACGAAATCTTGAAAAGCTCCACGCTCCCCGTTCTCGACCTGGCCGCCGTCGACGCGGTTGAGAAAAGCTCCCCATTCCCCGTCCTGCCGGGGGATTTCCCGGCCTCGAACCTGCAAGCCACTCTCGTTTTCAGTTACCATGAATAAGCGAAGCCCGGCCCTCATTCTTTCCTGCCTGTGCCTGGCGATCTGGCTTCGGGCCGATTGGAAAAAGGATATCCAGGATTCGCTCGGATTGCGCAAGGACATCAGGGGGGCTTATGATCTTCTGACGGCCCGATACGGCGCCATCGAGGCTCCCGATAAACCCGGCGTTTCCGGGCTTCTGGCCTATCTGGCCCATAAGCTGGATGATCGCGGCGCCGAAACGGCATGGATCACGGAATTCTTTGAACGCTATCAGGCCCAAGATTCGCTCTTCGAATACGTGGACGGCGTGACGCGCTTCGAGCTCATCATGTTTCTGGATACCTGGCGGGAAACCTATCCGCTCGTCACCGACGTCTCCCTTCTCCAAAGGACCGATGCGTTCGATTCCATGCTCCCGGCTCAACTGGAAATCGGAGTCGAGGTCCGCAACGGCGCCTTCTATAAGATATCGGACGAGAAGCACATTCTATCCGGCGGACAATGGATGGAAGGATTTCATATTCTCAAAATACCGGTGTCCAACCAGTTCGACAGAACGAGCACGCTTCCTTATTTCCTGGATTTGAAAGCCGGCGATCTGGTGATCCGGAAGCCCATCCGCCTCGAGGTCACCATTGAGGAGCAGCCATCGGCCTTTGAAACGGCCCCGCCCCCGCCGGCCGTCCGGCACCCGGAGCGGAAGACACTCGAAGGCGAATTGGCCCTGTACATCGGCGACCAGTTGATTTTCACCAGCCGGAAGCTTCCCGCCTTCACTCCTCCCCCCGCCGAGATCAAAATCACTCCCCCCCTGCCGCAGGGCACCAAGCCTTTCATGCTCCCCCCCAAGGACGATCCCTTCGCCCATTCCGTCTCAATCTTTGACGCCGTCGGCCTGACGTACAAGGCCATCCGGGATATTTTCAAGAAAAAGCCCCCCGAGAAGTCGCCGAATCCGTACCGCAGGCAAGGCCGGATGACCGTCGTTTTTCAAAGGCAACGCCCGGAAGGCGGAGAAGTCAGCATCCAGGCCACGGTCAACCTCAAAGCCGAGGAAGCCGTCGCGCTGCGCGACTGACCCCGCGGCCCCCAGAATTCTTTTTGACATTTATGTTTTATTTGATATATCTTATCCGCACGCCCGGATTTAATAGATCCGTTTTCGGGAAAATGGGATAATTCCCATCAAGCGGGAGAACGAGAAAAACACTATCGTGATGGAGGCGTTCAATGCCAGAGAAGGAGCTTGAAAGACGGCTCTGCCAACGATTCAAAATCCCCGGATCCACGATTTCATACAAAGTCGACCGTCTTCTCTTAGCGAAAAAAGGATTTGAAGAAGAATTTTGCCCTGTTCTCGATCTCAGCCGCGGCGGCGTCCGCTTCCTGACTCAGAAGCTTCTGAAATTCAAGTCCAAGATCTCGCTTCAGATATCGATCCCGGGAGAAAGGATCCCGTTGAATCTCGTCGGCCTCGTCCGCTGGGTTTCATACAACCCGGGCAAAAGCTACAAATACCAGGTCGGCGTTCAATTCAACGCCTACGGCGAAAAAAAGGATCAAAACTATCCCGGGGCGCTGGTGAAGATCATAGCCCTCGAGCAGAAGTTCATCGAGCCCGCCGAGGCCAACGCCCTCGACAAAAAAAGCGAGTTCAGTATCTGAGCGACACTCGCGAAGGCCCGGCGGCTTTTTTCAGCCCTTGCGGGGAACCGCGGTCTCGCCCTCCACGACGATCTGTGAATAATCGGCGGATTGCATCAACAGTTTCTGGACGGCTCCCAGCAATCCCAGCCTGTTCTGGCGGATTTTCTTGTCCTCTGCCATGACCAGGACCTTGTCGAAGAACGCGTTCAGGCAGGGCTGGAGCTTGAAAATGATGGTCTGCGCCTTGGCGAAATCCCCGCGGCCGAGCATCGGCAGGATGTTTTCCCGGACGATCGAAAACGACGAGTAGAGATCCCTTTCCTCCTTTTCCGAAAGAAGATCCGGGTTGACCTTGAAGGACGGCAGGCCGCGCAAAATGTTGTTCACGCGTTTGCACATGAGAATGAAAGGCTCGAACTGGGGACTGGACTTGAGAGCGTCCAGCGCCTTGACCCGAAGAAAAGAGTGATAGATGTTATCGATCCCCGGGGCAAGCGCGGCGTTGATCAGGTCATAACGAAATCCCTGCTTTTCGTAAATGAAACGGAGCCGGCCCTGGAAGAAATCCAGGCAGCAGCTTTTGGTCTCGGCCCGCCCCCTGTCCAACTTGTCGCCGAGGACGGCGATCGTCTTGTCCAAAAGGAGCTGAAAGGAAAACGAGAAGCGCCGTTCGATGATGATTTTCGCGACTCCGTGGGCGGCCCTGCGGAGTCCGAAAGGATCGCTGGAGCCCGATGCCGGGATCCCTATACCGATGGCTCCGACGACCGTGTCCAGCTTGTCCACGAGGGAAAGCAGGGCGCCCGTCAGCGACGGCGGGATGTCGTCATCCAGGCTCAACGGCTGATAATGCTCGTAAATCGCCTGCCAAACGGCGGGAGGACGCTTCGCTTCTTTGGCGTAAAGACCTCCCATTTTGCCCTGCAGCGCCGGGAACTCCTTGACCATATCGGTCAGAAGGTCGGCCTTGCAGAGCCCGGCGGCCTCGATCAAATCGTTCCTGACCTTCTTCGCGTCCGCCCTGTCGCAGAGGTAGACGGCCTCTTTCTTGAGCCGCTGCACCTTATCCTCGTAGCTGCCCAGCTTTTCCTGAAAAACGACGTTTTTCAGTCCCGCCGTTCGCTCGGCCAGGGGGACCTTCATATCCTGCTCCCAAAAGAACTTGGCGTCCTCGAGCCGGGCCAGGAGCACCCGTTCATTGCCCTTAACGATCAAGGATCTGGCGTCATCCGGGCAATCGGCGACGCCGATGAATTTCGGCGTTTGCTTTTTATCCTTAACCACCGCGAAGAGCCGCTGCCCTTCGCGCATGGCCGTGCTCAGGACCTCGATGGGAAGACTGAGATACTTTTCCGGAAACGAGCCCATGAAGACCAGGGGGGATTCAACGTTGTAAATCAGCCTTTCCAGCAGCTCCTCGTCGGGCAAAAGTTTGGCTTTGAGCGGGGCGAGCTTCTCCCCCACCTGGGTCAGGATACGGCGGCGCCGCTCATCCGGATCGATCACCACGTGGTGCGCGGCCAGGATATCCCTGTACTCGGCGAACGATTTCACCCGCAGCCGGACAGGAGAATGGATGGTGTGGCCAATCGTCGAATCCGAGGAGTCAAGGCCGTCCAGGCTGAACGGCAGCGCTTTCTCACCGAAGATGCACATCAAGGCCCGGATCGGCCTCGAAAACCTGAAGGACCGCTCTCCCCAGCGCATCATCTTGGGGAAGGACAGAGACGCGATGATCTGGGGGATGGACGCCTGGAGGATCTCGGCCGTGGACCTTCCCGTCTTCATTCTTCTGAAGCCGAGGTACTCGCCCCGCGCCGTCTGGATGACCTCCAGGGATTCCACCGAAACACCCCGGGACCTGGCGAACCCCTTGGCCGCCTGAGAATAGGAGCCGTCGCCCGCGATGCCGGCCGCTTTCGGCGGTCCCGTGACGATCTCCTGGACAGCCGGTTGACCTTCGTCGAAATCCCCGGTCACGGCCAGGCGGCGGCAACTGCCGAACAAGCGCAGGCCTCTGAAACCGATTTGATGATTCTGGAGCTCGTAGCGGAATTTGGCTTCGAGCTGAGCCAGAGCCGACCGGACGTGAGCGGACGGCAGCTCTTCCGTCATGATCTCGAGCAGGAATTCCATCAGGCCGCCTTTCCCGGAGAGGTGTATTTCCGCGCGATCTCGTTCACAAGCGCGCGGATCTGGGCGATGAGCTTGACCCTCTCCGTGACGCTGATCGCCCCCCGCGCGTCCAACAGGTTGAAATTGTGAGAGCATTTGAGGCACATGTCGTAAGCCGGGAGCAAAAGCCCTTTCTGGATGAGGCGGGCGGCCTCTTTTTCGCAGGCAAGAAACGACTGCCGGAGGCTTTTCGTATCGGCCAGAGTGAAGTTGTATTCCGAGAACTCTTTTTCTTCGCGGAGCCGGAGATCCCGGTAGCTGACGTCGCCCGACCAATCCAGATCATAAATATCTTCCTTTTCCTCGAGAAACATCTCCAGCCGCTCCAACCCGTACGTGATCTCGACGGGAACGGGGCTGAGCTCGATTCCGCCGGCCTGCTGAAAATACGTGAACTGAGTGATTTCCAGGCCGTCCAGAAGAACCTGCCAGCCGACGCCCCAGGCTCCGATGGTGGGAGATTCCCAGTCGTCCTCGTCAAACCGCAAATCGTGATCATTGAGGGATATGCCCAGCGAAGTCAGGCTTTCGAGATAGATCTTCTGGATGTCGTCGGGCGACGGCTTGAGAATCACCTGGTATTGGAAATGCTTCTGGACGCGGTGCGGATTCTCGCCGTAGCGGCCGTCCGTCGGCCGCCTGGAGGGCTGCATATAGGCGACCTTCCAGGGGCGGCTGTCCAGGACCCGGAAGAAAGTGTCGGGAGTCATGGTCCCCGCCCCGACCTCCATGTCATACGTCGGCGCCATGTAACAGCCCTGCCCGGTCCAGAATCGGTGCAAATTTAAGATCAGGCCTTGAAGCGACATTTATTTCCCCTCTTCCCAGCGGAGCACCGGGGTCCGGGCGGCCGCCGTTTCGTCCAGACGGCGGACATAGGTGACGTGCGGGGCTGTTTTGAGCAAATCGGGGTTGTCCTTGGCTTCCCTGGCGATCTTTCTCATCGCCCCTATGAACAAGTCCATATCCCGCTTGCTTTCGGTCTCCGTCGGCTCGACCATCAGCGCTCCATGGACGATGAGCGGGAAAGACATGGTCGGCGGATGCAGCCCGTAGTCGATCAACCTCTTGGCGATGTCGATGTTCTGGACTCCGCATTCCTTCTGATTTTTATCGGAGAAAACACATTCGTGAAGCGTCGGCGCGTCATATTTGAGATGATAGACGCCTTCCAGGCTCTTGCGGATGTAATTGGCGTTCAGGACGGCGATCTCCGCGATTTCACGGAGACCGCGGGCGCCGAGCGTCAGCAGGTACGTCAGGGCACGGATAATGACCAGGAAGTTCCCATAAAAGCTCCGGATGCGGCCGATCGTCCGCGGACGGTCGTAATCCAGGAACAAGGCGCCGTCCTTTTGCCCGATCAGAGGAACGGGCAGGAAGGCTTCGAGACCGCTTTTCACGCCCACGGGTCCGGACCCGGGACCGCCGCCGCCGTGCGGAGTGGAAAAAGTCTTGTGGAGATTCAGGTGAAGGACATCAACGCCCATGTCGCCCGGCCGGACGATCCCCGTCAGGGCGTTCATGTTGGCGCCGTCCATGTAGACCAGTCCTCCCTTGGCGTGGACGATATCGGCGATCCGGCGGATGTCCGACTCAAAGACGCCCAGGGTGTTGGGGTTGGTCACCATCAGCGCCGCCACGTCCTCGTTCATGACCTGGGAAAGCCCGTCCACGTCGATCGTTCCGGCCTCGTTGGACTTGATCTCCTGAACGGTGTAACCGCAAAGGTGCGCGCTCGACGGATTCGTCCCGTGGGCGGAATCTGGAATCAGGACGGTTTTCCGGGGATTGCCCCGCGCCTCGAGGAAGGCTCTGACGAGCATCATGCCCGTCAGCTCCCCGTGGGCGCCCGCGGCGGGCTGCAGGGTGAAGGCGTCCATCCCTGCGATCTCGCACAACAATCTTTCCGTCGTTTTCAGTGCCTTCAGGCAACCCTGGACGAGCGAATCCGGCGCCATGGGATGCGCCGAGGTGAAGGCCGGCAAGGACGCCGTTTTTTCGTTGACCTTGGGATTGTACTTCATGGTGCAGGAGCCCAGGGGGTAAAAGCCGAGGTCCACGCAATAGTTGGTCTGAGAAAGCCGCGTGAAATGCCGCGTGACCTCGATTTCCGCGACCTGCGGGAAGCCGCTGATCTCCGACCTGACGGGAATATCGCCGAGCGCGCCTTTTGTCTCGGGGACATCGAGTTCGGGCAGGTGCACGCTTTTTTTGCCCCCGGCGCTGATCTCGAAGATCAAAGGTTCGCGATTCTGTCGGATCATTGGAGCGCCTCTTTCATGGCCTGGACCAGCCGGTCGATATCATCTTTGGTATGCTTCTCGGTGACACAGATGAGGGCGCAGTCGCGGAGCGCCGGATAATGGGGTTCAAGGCTGATCCCTCCAAGAATGCCTTTTCCCTGGAGAATCCGGTCGATGTCCTTCCAAGGTTTCGGGAACTCGCAGACGAATTCGTTGAACGCCGGTCCGGAGAACTTCTTCCGGACTCCGGGCAACCGGGCTATCCGGTCCCGCGCGTAGGCCGATTTCTGGATGTTTTGCCGGGCCATTTCGCGCAATCCCTCGCCGCCCAGGCTTTCCAGGAAGATCGTCGCCCTGACGGCGCAAAGGGCCTGGTTGGTGCAGATGTTGGACGTGGCTTTTTCCCGGCGGATGTGCTGTTCGCGCGTGGCCAGGGTCAGAACGAATCCCCTGTTGCCGTCGACGTCCCTCGTTTGCCCGGCTATCCGCCCCGGAAGCTGACGGACGTATTGCTTCCGGCAGGCCATGAAGCCCAGGTAAGGGCCGCCGTAGCTCGGCGGGAGCCCGAACGACTGCGCTTCGCCGGCGACGATATCGGCGCCCAGCTTTCCAGGCGCCTCGAGAAGACCCAGCGAGACGGCCTCGCCGACGACGACCGCGCACAGGGCTTTATGCGCGCCGGCGATCCCCGCGATTTCCCCGATGTTTTCGCAGACGCCGAAAAAATTGGGAGATTGCAGGACGACGGCGGCCGTGCCGTCGTCGATCTTGCTCGACAGGTCATCGAGGTCGATCTTTCCTGCCTCGTCCCAGGCGATCTCTTCGATGTGAACGCCGAGGTTCTTCACGTAGGTCCTGGTCACATGACGATACTGAGGGTGAACCGACGACGCCAGCAGGACCTTGTTTTTTCCCGTCGCCCGCCGGGCCATCAGGACGGTCTCGGCCGCGGCGGAGGCGCCTTCGTAGAGCGACGCGTTGGAAACATCCAGCCCCGTGAGCTGGCAGATAAGAGTCTGGAACTCAAAAATAATCTGAAGCGTCCCCTGGCTCACTTCGGGCTGATATGGAGTGTAGGGAGTCACGAATTCTCCCCGCGAGCTCAGATAATCGACGGCTGCAGGGATGTAATGATCATAAGCCCCCCCGCCCAGGAAAGAGAGGTAACGGTCATAGGCGTTTTCCCGTCCCAAAGATTCGAAATGCCTGGCGACCTCGAGCTCGGACGAGGGCGCGGGAAGATCAAGATCCCTTTTCAGGCGGATGCCTTCCGGGATGCAGCTAAAAAGGTCGGCCGGAGAGCCAATTCCGAGCTTGGCCAGCATCTCCTTTTTATCCTGATCGCTCAGAGAAATATAGCTCATGGATTAAGCTCTCCTGGTTTCCCTTCCGTCAAGAATCCAGGCCTTCCAGGTATTTCTCGTAATCCGCCGCGCTCATGAGGCCGGCCAGCTCGGCCGGGTCCTTGATCCTGAGACGCACGATCCAACCCTTGCCGTGCGGATCCTTGTTGACCAGGTCGGCGGTCCGATTCAATTCTTCGTTGACGGCGATGATATCGCCGGCGATCGGGGAATAGATGTCGGAAACCGATTTCACGGACTCGATCGTCCCTATGGTTTGGTGGGTCGCCAGCGTTGTCCCCGTCTCGGGCAGCTCGACATAGATGATGTCGCCGAGCTGATGCTGGGCGAAATCCGTGATCCCCACGATCGCCTCTCCGCCCTCCACCTTGATCCACTCGTGCTCTTTCGTATAGCCAAATTCATCCGGATACATCTCGACCTCCTCTTATTTCATATCCGATCTTTTATAAAACGGCGCCGGAACGACCCTCGCCGCGATTTTCCGGTCCCTGACGCCGATCTCGAATTCCTTTCCCGGAGCCGCGTGTTCGACCGGCAGATAGACGAGGCCGATGGATTTCTTCAGGAACGGCGCGAACGATCCCGAGCAAACCTCGGAGACCTTTTCGCCTCCGACAAACGCCGGATAGTGCGGACGGGCGACGCCCTTATCGACGAGTTCGAAGCCGGCGATCCTGCGCTTCACCCCCTGCTGAAGCTGCCGCTCGAGGGCCTCCCGGCCGATAAAGTCCCCTTTTTGAAACTTGACGATCCACTTCAGGTCCGCCTCGAGCACGGTCGTCGAGTCGCTGATGTCGTTGCCGTAGAGCATGAGCTTGGCTTCGAGCCGGAGCGTGTCCCGGGCGCCGAGGCCGATGGGCAGGATGCCGGCCGGAGCCCCCCGGTCCAGGATGGCCTCCCAGATTACGCCGGGGGACTGGTCCTCCGTATAGATCTCGAACCCGTCCTCTCCGGTATAACCGGTCCTCGAAACCAGGCAGGCAATCCCGGCGACTTCGCCGAGGGCGAACCAGAAAGGTTTCATGGATGCCAGAGGGATGTCCGTCAGCGGCTGGAGGATTTCTTGCGCGAGAGGGCCCTGAAGGGCCAGTTGCGAATAGCGTTCGCTGGCGTTGTCGACGGCGGCGTCGAAGCCCGGCCGGTGTCCGACGATCCAGGCATGATCCTTGTCCGCGTTGGACGCGTTGACGACGAGAAAGAACTTTTCGGGATCGACGCAGTAGACCAGCATATCATCGACGAACGCGCCCGCCGGCGTCGTCAGGGCCGTGTACTGCACCTGGCCCGGGGCCAGACGGCCGGCGTCGTTGGTTGTCAGATACTGGACGAAGGCGAGCGCGTCTTTGCCCTCGACGAGGATTTCACCCATGTGGCTGACGTCGAACAATCCGGCGCGGAGCCTGACAGCCAGGTGCTCGTCGATGATGCCCCGGTATTCCACGGGCATCTCCCAGCCGAAGAATTCAATCATCTTCCCGCCGAGTTTTTTATGAAACTCGTTCAACCTCGTTTTTTTCATGAGTTGGTCCTTTCGCGTGAAGTCCATTTAGTATCATATTCCTTTTTTTCATGCAAGTTGAAAAGGAGCCCCCGTAGGCGGCGGGACAAACCCCGCCGCTTTCATGGCCACCGGGAATCGAGCCGCCCGCTCACGGGAGTCGGGGACTTGTCTCCGGGGAAATTTTTGCTATAATAGTTGGCTAATCATGATAGCCTATAAAAACCGCTTAAAAGAAACCATTTGCGAAAGATTGAGAGATACGTATCCCGTCTCCGGGCCCGATATCGACATCAATCCGACGCCCCTCCAGAGCTTTGGAGATTTGGCCATGGCCTTTCCCTTTCAGTTGGCCAAGAAACTGAAACAGAACCCGCGCCGTATCGCCCAGGACATCGCCGCCCGCATCCTGCCGCTCGAGGGCGTCGAAAAAGCCGAGGTCGCCGGAGGCGGCTACGTCAACCTTTTCCTCGATCGCGGCCTTTTTTTCAAAAATCAGCTTCTGACTCTGGGACGGACGGATTTGGCGCCCGAGGACGTCAAGATCATCGTCGAGCATACCAATATCAATCCCAATAAGGCGGCCCATATCGGCCACTTGAGAAACGCCTGCCTCGGCGACACGCTTACCCGCGCCCTGAAGTACAAGGGCGAAAACGTGGAGGTCCAGAATTACATCGACGACACGGGCGTTCAGGTCGTGGATGTCGTCTTCGGTTTCATGGAAATCGAAAAACAGTCCATCGCCGATTTGGAAAAGATCACGGATAAATTCGATTATCACTGCTGGGATCTCTACGCCCGGGTGGCCGCTTTCCTGGCGGAAAACCCCGACTCTCAGGAAAGGAAAGGAGAGATCCTCAAGCGGATCGAGCATGGCCTCGATCCGGAGGCCGGGATGGCCGGCTATATCTCGCGCCGCATTCTCCGGGCCCACCTGGCGACCATGGCCAGGATCGGCGTGACTTATGACGTCCTGCCCTGCGAAAGCAGTATTCTGCGCCTCAAGTTCTGGGAAAAAGCATTCGGACTGCTCAAGGAAAGACAGGGTATCGAATACGTCGAGGACGGAGAAAACAGCGGCTGCTGGATCATGCGGCTCGAGGACGAGGACGGCAAGGAGAAAGTCATCGTCCGGTCGGACGGCACGGTGACGTACGTGGGCAAGGATATCGCCTATCAGCTTTGGAAGTTCGGCCTGCTGAACAAGGATTTTTACTATGAGCCTTTTCTGGAAGAGGGCGGCCGGACGATCTGGATCACGACGGCGTCGCCCAAGCCCGCCGAGCACTCCTTCGGCAAGGCAAGCCGGGTCTATAACGTCATCGACACCCGCCAGAGCTACCTGCAAAAAGCCGTGGCCCAGGGACTGAGATCGCTCAAGTATCCCGACCAGGCCGATAAATCCATTCATTTTTCCTACGAGATGGTCGCGCTCTCTCCCAGCAGCCTCAAAGAGCTTGACTACGAAGCGACCGCGGAGGAAATGGGCAGATCCTTTCTCGAGGTCTCGGGCAGGAAGGGGCTGGGCGTCAAGGCCGATGACCTGCTGGACCGCCTGGAAGAAAAAGCGTTGGCGGAAGTCGAGGCCAGGAATCCCGACTTGAGCCTTGAAGCGAAGACGGCCATTTCCCGCCAGATCGCCACCGGGGCCCTCCGCTATTTCATGCTCAAATACGCCCGCAATTCCCTGATCATTTTTGATTTTGACGAAGCTTTGAATTTCGAGGGAGAGACGGGTCCCTATCTCCAGTACACCCACGTCAGGATCCAAAGCCTTTTCCGGAAGCTCCAGGAGAGGGAGGGCGTGACCGAGGAAGACGTCCGGAAGATGGCCCTGGGGACTCCCCCGTCCCTCGAAAGCCTGGATCCCGCCGAAGCGGCCGACTTCTGGTCCGTGGTCCTTTACGCGGCGCAGTTCGAGGAGGAGATCCTTCGTTCCGCGAACTTGCTGGAGTTTTCCCACCTGGCTAAATTCGCCTTCAACCTCTGCCAGAAGTTCAACCTCTATTACCACCGCTATCCCGTGTTGTCCGAACAGGATCCCGCCCTCAGGTCCGCGCGGCTGCTGACCGTCTTCCTGACGAAAGAAAAACTGAGCCAGGCGCTTCATCTCATGGGCATCCCGGTGCCCGAGAGGATGTGAGCGCCGCTTCGCGGACGGGCCCGTCTTGGAATGGCACGCCCGCCGCGGCGATACGCATGAAACAAAACAGACGGGTTCATCGTTGAGAACCTGACAATGGAGGTTGTGCATGATTGAAGTCGTCGATCTCACAAAAAAGTACGGCAACCTGCTGGCGGTTAACAACCTGAGTTTCAAGGTCGAGAAAGGCAAGATTTGGGGGCTTCTCGGTCCGAACGCAGCCGGCAAGACCACGACCATGAGGATACTCACAGGCTTCCTGCCGGCGACCGACGGGAAGGCCTCGGTCGCCGGATTTGACGTCTTTGACCGCCCGGACGACGTCAAAAAGTCGATCGGCTACCTGCCGGAGGTCGTCCCCCTCTATCACGAAATGACGGTGACGTCCTATCTGCGTTTCGTGGCCGAAATCAAACAGGTCGCGGCGGCCAAGCGGAAAGCCGCGGTGGCCAAGGCGGTCCACGACTCCGGGCTAGAGCCCGTGAAGTCCAGGCTGGTCAAGAATATCTCCCGCGGCTACAAGCAGCGGCTCGGCATCGCCCAGGCGCTCATCCATGATCCCGAAGTGCTGATTCTCGATGAGCCGACGATCGGACTCGACCCTGCCCAGATCATTGAAATCCGTGAACTCATCAAATCTCTGAGGGGCGAGCACACGATCATGCTCTCAACGCACATCCTGGCCGAGGTAACCCAGACCTGCGACGGCGTCGTCATCATCAATGAGGGCAAGCTCATGGCCTCCGGATCCCTGGAAGAACTCACGGCGTCGTTCCGCCGCCAGGACGGCGTCATCATCAAATTGAAAAAGCCCGCCGAGGAGGCGGCGACGGTTCTTCGCGACATCCCGGGCATCGAAAAAATCGCGGTCGCCAACGGCGAACTCCGGATCGAATGGAGCCGCGGCCGGGATCTGAGAGACGAAATCACCCGCAGGGTCGTTGAGAAGGATCTCGGCCTGGCAGAAATGAGGCCTTTCGCCATGAATATCGAGGATCTCTACCTGAAGATCGTTTCAGGAGGTGTCGAACAATGAAAAACATATGGGCTATAGCCAAGAAGGAGCTGAGAACGTACTTCACGTCGCCGATCGCCTACGCGGTTATCACCGTGTTCTTGGTCCTGACGGGGTTCTTTTTCTACAGCCTGGTCTGGTGGTTCAATTCGCAGTCCATGCAGATGGCGCAAAATCCCTATTATTACCAGCAAATCAACATCAATCAGATGGTCTTCTCCCCCCTCTACCATAACATGAGCATCATTCTGCTGCTCATGCTTCCCCTGTTGACCATGCGGCTTTTCTCAGAGGAAAAAAAGGCGGGAACGGAAGAGCTGTTGTACACGTCTCCCATCGGAGTCAACCAGATCATCCTTGGAAAATACCTGGCGTCCCTCATCGTGCTGGCCGTGATGCTCGTTCTCTCGGCCCTGCCGTCCATTTTCCCCTTCGTCTTCGGAAATCCCGAGATCCTGCCCTGGCTCAACGGGTACCTGGGGCTCTTCCTGATGGGAGCCGCCTTTCTGGCCGCCGGCATCTTTTTCTCGTCGCTGACCGAGAACCAGATTGTCTCGGCCATCCTGACGTTCGGCGCCCTGCTCCTTTTTTGGATCCTGAGCTGGGCGTCCAACGCGGCCAGCGGCATCTGGAAGGGAGTCCTCAATTACCTGTCGTTCTTCGAGCATTTTGACGACATGACGCGCGGCATCCTGGATACGGCGCATATCGTCTATTACCTCAGTTTCGCCTTTTTCGGGCTCTTTCTGACCCACGCGGTCATCCAGTCCAGACGGTGGAGATGAGAACATGAGCAAACTGAAAAACAGCCTCAATTACATCGGCCTGGCGCTCGTTTTCGCCGCCCTGGCATGCCTTCGCATCTGGCCCCATAAAAAAGCCGCCGGGTTCGTCCTCCTCGCCGCGGGCATCCTCTGCATCGCCGTTTATATGGCCCTCAACCTGTCCTCGCTGAAGCGCGGCTTCAAGCGCAAATCCTTCATCTATTCAAGCAACATGCTCTTGGTGGCGGTTCTCGTCCTGGCCATCCTCGTCTTGCTGAACTATTTCTTTTCCCTGCGGCACGTTCGCTGGGATTTCACCACATCCAAGCTCCACAGCCTCTCGGACCAGTCCGTGACCGTCCTGAAAAACCTCAAGTCGGATGTCATCGTCCGCGCCTTCTTCCGCGAGGGGAATATGAGCCGCCGCTCGGCCGAAAGCCTCCTGAACATCTACGGCTACCATTCCGACAAGTTCAAGTACGAGTTCATCGATCCCGACAAGAATCCCGGCCTCGTCAAGCGCTTTGAGGTGACGCAGGACGGGACGATGATTTTCGAGTGCGGGGACAAGGACAGCCGCATCACGACCTCGGCCGAGGAAGACATCACCAATGCCCTGATCAAGGTCACGCGGGAGAAAAAAAAGACGGTCTATTTCCTGGAAGGCCACGGCGAGGAAACCATTGAGGACAGCTCCGACAACGGCTATTCCTTCGCCAAGGGCGAGCTGGAGAAGCTGGGCTACGAGGTCAAAAAACAGGGCTTGGCCCTCGGGGAAAGCTTTCCAAGGGACGCGGCCCTGCTCATAGTCCCGGGGCCGAAAAAGGATCTCCTCCCCAGCGAGCTGGACACGATTCGGAATTACATCGGGGACGGCGGACGGGTGTTCTTTATGATCGATCCCGAAACCGTTCCGGGATTCGCTCCTTACATCGGCCAATACGGCATCAGGCTTGAAGACGACCTCATCGTCGATACCGTCTCCAGGATGCTGGGCGGGGACTATTTCATGCCCGTCGTGACCGAATACGAATATCACGCCATCACGAACAAGTTCCGCTATGCCACGTTTTTCCCGTTCGCGCGGTCCGTGGAAATCGCGGAGACGAAGCCCGAGGGCGTGACGGTCACGGCCATAGCCAAGACCAGCCCGAACTCCTGGTCGGAGCGGCAGCTTGCCGACAAACAGGTGAAGTTTGACAAGGACAAGGACAAGCAGGGTCCCGTCACGCTGGCCGTCGTGGGCACCGTGAAAGCCCAATCCGCGGCGCCGGACGAAGAGGCGCCCCCCACCGTCACTGAGGCGAAGCCGGCGGAGAAGGAAGGCCGGATAGCGGTTTTCGGAGATTCCGATTTCGTCGCCAACCGGTATTACAGTCTTTCCGGCAACGGCAATTTTTTCCTCAACACGGTCAATTGGCTGACCGAGGAATCCGACCTCATCTCCATCCAGCCGAAAACCCAATCTCCCAGGACGATCCAGCTCACTCCGTCCCAGGGCCGCATGATCTTTTTCGTGTCGGTCATCCTCCTTCCCCTTCTCGTCGTCCTGGTCGGCCTCTCCGTCTGGATCAGAAGGAGGTCCCTGTGAAGTTTAAAAACACGCTCCTTCTTTTCGCCGCTTTCCTCGTTGTCCTGGCCGTCGTCCTGGTGTTCGAGCACAAGGGGAACCGGGACAAGGCCGCCAAGGAAAAAGCGGAAAAACTCGTGGATCTGGCTTCCGAGGACGTCGAGAAGATCACCCTGAAGACGGGAGCCGGCGCGCTGTCTTTCAAGAAAGACGAGGACGGCGATTGGATGATCCAGGAGCCCATTCAAACACGGGCGGACGGCTCCGAGGTCAGAAGCCTGGCCGAGAGTTTTTCGAGCCTCCGCATCGAACGCGTCGTGGAGAGCGAGGCCAAGGACCCGGCCGCCTACGAGATTCCCAAAACGGAAGTCTCTCTCTGGACGAAAGGCCGGGGAGAGCCGGTCACGGTTCTCATCGGCATGGAGAATCCCTTGGACGGGACGCTGTTCGCCAAGAGGGCGGACGCCGGCCGGGTGGTCCTCCTGGCGAGCTATCTCAAAACCACGATCGACAAAAAGCTCTTCGATTTCCGGGAAAAGGCTGTTTTCAAGTACGCAACGGCCGACGTCAAGGGCGTCCGCCTCCGCGCCAAGGATATCCGATGGGAAGCTTCCAGGAAAGAGGATCGTTGGTTTTTAACGAAGCCGGTCCAATCGCTTGCGGCGCAATCGAAAATCGAAAGCCTTCTCGACGCCCTGTCCAACCTGAAGGCCAAGGAGTTCATCTCCGAGGAAAAAAAGGACGAGGAAATCCGGCGCCTCGGTCTGGACAAAGCTGAATATGAGGTCGTCCTCTCCATGCCGCTGGCCAACCAGGAAACCGTTTTCTCCATTCACAAGGCCGGCGACCGGACCTATGCGGCCTCTTCCTCCATGAACAAGCTGGTCGCCGTCGATGATCTGATCCTTTCCGACCTGGCAAAAAAGCCGGAGGACCTCCGGGAAAAGAAAGTCGCCGGCTTCTCAAGCTGGGAAGCCGACCGGGTCCTTGTCAGGAAGGGCGCGCTCTCCTTGGCGGCGGTCAAGGAGAAAGTCCAGGATGAGGACAAGTGGCGCCTGGAGACGCCCGCCGGGGAGGCCGCGGACGGTTCGAAGATCGAGGCTTTTCTGCGGAAGATAGAGGTCCTGGAGGCCGCGTCGTTCGTGGATCCGCCTTTCAATCCGGCCGACTTCGGCATGGCCCCGCCCGAGGCCGAGGTGGAAATCCGCGTCAAGGAAAGCGGGAAAGAAGCCCGGGAAGTTTCCCTGTTTATCGGCAAGGAAGATCCCGAAAAGAAACAGATTGTCATCAAGAATCCTTCGCTCGATTATCTCTTCCGCGTCGATGCGGCGTTTCTGGATGATTTCCCCAAAGAGCTGAAGGACTGGAAAGCGGAAGAGAAAACGGAGTCCGCGGCTGACAAAGCCGAAGAGAAAAAATAGCGGACCTTGGCGGCCAATCCCTTCGCGCAACGCTTGCTTCGCTGGTACGGAAGACATCACCGGAAGCTTCCTTGGCGGGAAACACGGGATCCCTACAAGATCTGGGTTTCCGAGGTCATGCTCCAGCAGACGACCGTGGGGGCGGTCATCCCTTATTATCAAAATTGGCTGGAGAAGTATCCCACGGTGCGCCGCTTGGCCGGGCAACCGCTTCAAAACGTCCTGAAAGCCTGGCAGGGCCTCGGCTACTATGCCCGGGCGAAAAACCTCCATGCGGCGGCGCGCGCCGTCGTCAATGATCACGGAGGCCGTCTGCCGACGGACTACGGCAAATTGCGGAAGCTCCCCGGTTTCGGCCCGTATACGGCGGCGGCCGTCCTCAGCCTCGCCTATGACCTGCCCTATCCCGTCCTCGACGCCAACGTCCGCCGCGTCCTGATGCGCCTGGCGCGCGTTCGCGGCCAGGTCAGCCCCGGGAACGACCGCAGGCTCCTGGCCCATCTCATGCCTCTCTACGACTCCCGCAGGCCGGGCCTCTTCAATCAGGCCATGATGGAGCTCGGTGCCCTCGTCTGCAGGCCTCGAAACCCCCTTTGCCTGCAATGCCCCTTGCCGGAATTCTGCGCGGCCTTTCAGAACGGCGAGCAGGAGGTCATTCCCAGGCCCCGGAAGCGTTCCTACCAGAAAGCCGAGGCCGTTGTCGCAATCATCCGCGATGGGAACCGGTATTTCATCCAGAAAAGGCCTTCAGCCGGCCTGTTGGCCGACCTCTGGGAATTTCCGGGTGGAAAAATGGAACCGGGCGAATCGCCGGTCGAGGCCCTGAAGCGCGAAATCCGGGAAGAACTCGGCGTGGAGATCGCCCGGGCCGCGCCCCTTCTCACGGTCAGGCACGCCTATACGCGGTTCCAGGTGACCCTGAGGGCCTTTGAGTGTTCGGTCAAACAGAAGCCCGGGCTCCGCGGCCATGACCGCCGATGGGCGGCTCTCGGCGCATTGCGCCGCTATCCTTTTCCTTCCGGCAGCGCCAAAATCGTCAGGTTCCTCGAGGAACGGGCAAATAAAAGTCCCGCCGGCTAGAAGCCGCCGGCCTGTTCACAGCAGGCCGAGGCTCTTGTGCTTTTGGGCGATGGTCTCGGCCAGAGCATCCAAGGCTTGGAAATCGGCCGGGCGGGGCATGCCCTTGGCCATGACTGGCGGCAGCATTTCGGCCCTCAAGTTGGGGATGAGCGCCGTGATGTGCTCCACGGCTTTGCTCGCCCAGCCGTAGGATCCGATCACAGCGGCGAATTTCAATTTCGGCCTAAGGGCGTTGGCGAGAACGGCGGCGGAAACCACGGCCGGGTGCGGCCCGGTGTGGACGGTCGGCGCCGCGATGACAATCGTCGCCGCGTCGACCAGGCTCATGGCCATTTTCCCGATATCGGTTTCGGGCATATAAAACTGCCGGACGGCAACGCCCCTGCCGGTCAGGGCCCCGACGAAATGCTCGACCATGGCGGCCGTGGAGCCGTGCATGGAGACATAAGCCAGGACGGTTTCGTTCTTGGGGGTATCCGAACTCCAGTCCCTGTAAGCATCCATGATGAACCGCGGTTTCTTGTAGAGCGGGCCGTGGCTCGGCGCGATGACATCGATATCCAGGCTTCCGATCTTCTCCATGTTTTTCTGGATGATCTTCCGGAAGGGCATCATGATCTCGGCGTAATAGCGCTTGGCCTCCTCGGAAGCGTGCCCTTCATCGACGACATAGAGCTCGTTTGTCGCCAGATGGGAACCGAAGAAATCGCAGCTGAACAGTATCCTGTCCTCCTCGAGGTAGCTCGACATCGTTTCCGGCCAGTGCACCCACGGCGTGTCAATGAACCGCAGGGTCTTCCCCCCAAGTTCCAGCTTTTCGCCGTCCGCGACGGCCCGTATTCTCGCCGCGTCCATTCCCAGATGATCGACGAGCATCGGCTTCGCGACCGCGCTGGCCAGGACCACGGCCTCCGGGTACTTCCGAAGGACGAACGGGATGCCGCCCGAATGATCCTGTTCGGCGTGATGGGCGATGAGGTAATCCAGTCTCGGGACATCGGCCAGATGAGCCTCCAGGAGATGAAGCTTGCCGGGATCGACCGCGTCCAGAAGCGCGGTCTTCTCCCTGCCGCGCACCAGGTAGGCATTGTAGCTCGTGCCGTCGGGCAGAGGGATGAGGGCGTCGAAAAGCCTCCGGTCCCAGTCAACGGCCCCGGCCCAGAAGACGCCGGGGCGGATCTCGCGTTTATCCATTGGTCAGATCCTCCGTTCATGCCCTACTTAGTCTATCGTTATTATAGCCTATAGGCCGGAAAAAACAAGGCGTCAACGGATGAAGACAATCATCGGCAGAATGAACACGGCCTCGGCCGCCAAACCCGCCAGCACGGCCCGCAGGCCGCCGACTTTCCGGGATAGGGCCGCCGATAAGGAAACCAGGATCCAGGACCAGGCCAGGGCGACGGCCTGGACGCCGAAAAAAAGGGTCTGGAGGAAGCCCGGGTCGGACAGGGCCTCCACCCATTCTTCCTGGCTCATTCCCATGAACATCAGGACCGCCGTCGCGCATTTGAACGCCCAGGTCAGCCAGAAGGGCGCGGTCAGGGCGAATCCGGTCAGGGCCAACATCCCCTTGAACGTCGCTCCGGCCCTTCCCTTCCTCCTTCCGGCGAGGACACGGAGGACGGCCGTACTCAGGATCCAGCAGGATATGACGAGCGGGACGGTGAAAAGGATCTGCCAGAAATAATAGTTCTCGGCGGACGCCCCCGCAACGACCGGGATCATCGGCACCGCCCCGGCCGCTCCCAGGCCGGCTGCGGCCAGCGCATAGAAAACGCCGCCCAGCAAGACGGCCCCGAAGCCCTTGACGAAACGCCGCCTGTCCTCCAAGAGCCGCCGGAACGCGGCCGCCGGACGGGATAAGGTCCCGATCCAATAATAACCGATGGATCGTCCTTTTCCGCTCATCGTTTCCAGCGCCTTTCCCGCCTCTCCCCTTCCCCGGTCATAGGACGAAAAGGCTCTTCGTCGAAAAATTCGGATCGCTGGTCAGATTGATGCCGAACCTCCGCAGGCCGGCTTCGTCCCCCGGAGTCGGAATATGCGTCATGTGGACCTCGCATCCCTGGAGCTCCCGCAATTTTTCGAGGGCCAGCTGGGCCGCCGGATTTGTCGAGGCGTTGATGCTCAAGCAGATCAACACCTCCGAGAGATCCAGGCTGACCGACCTGGCGCCCATCATGTTTTCCTTGAGGTTGGTCACCGAGTTGATGATGCTCGGCGAAAGAAGCAGCATTTTATCCGGGATCTCCGCCAGTTTCTTGATGGCGTTTATAACCAGGCTGGAGGCAGCGTGCATCAAGGGCGAATTGCTGCCCGTCACGATCGATCCGTCCCGGAGCTCGATGGCCGCTCCGCAGAAAATGCCTTTGTTTCCCTTGCCCTTGTCCCGGGCCTCCAGGGCCGCCTGACGGGCCGGCCCGACGACCCTCCGGTCCTCAGGGTTGACCTTGTGCTCCTTCATCAGAAGCTCCGACCTCTGGACGGTGTCCTTGTCGACGAATCCCATCGCATATTCGCACATGTAGCGGAAGTAGCGGCGGATGAGCTCCTGCTTGGCGGCTTCCCGCACGACGCCGTCGTTGATGATGCCCAGCGCCGCGCAGTTGACGCCCATGTCGGTGGGAGATTTGTAGCAGGATTCGGATCCCATGATTTTTTCCAGGATCCGTTTCAGCACGGGGAAAACTTCGACGTCACGGTTATAGTTGACCGCGACCTGGTTATAGGATTCCAGATGAAAAGGATCGACGACGTTGAAATCGCCGATATCGGCCGTGGCGGCCTCATAGGCCGTGTTGACCGGATGATGGAGGGGAAGGTTCCAGATGGGAAACGTTTCAAACTTGGCGTACCCTGACCGGCGCCCCCGCCGGTAATCGTGGTAGAGCTGGGAAAGGCACGTGGCCAGCTTGCCGCTGCCCGGCCCCGGCCCCGTGACGATGACCAGCGGATTGCGCGTTTCGATATAGGAATTGGCGCCGTAGCCCTCGTCGCTGACGATCGTATCGACGTCCGTCGGGTATCCTTTGGTGAAAGGGTGGGTGTAAACGCGGATATTCCGGCGTTCCAGCTTGTTCTGGAAGATCCGGGCCGAGGGCTGGTTGTCAAAGCGGGTGATGACCACCGCCGAAATTTCGATGTCCCAGTCCCGGAGGTCATCGATGAGCTTCAGCGCATCGACGTCATAAGTTATGCCGAAATCCGCGCGGAGCTTTTTTCTCTCGATATCTCCGGCGTAAATGCAGAGCACGATATCGGCCTTGTCTTTGAGCTGGCGGAGCAGCTTCATCTTGGCATTGGGATCGTAGCCCGGGAGGACGCGCGCCGCGTGGTAGTCGAACAGCAGCTTTCCCCCGAATTCGAGGTATAGCTTGTCTTCGAAGCGTCCGACCCTTTCCAGGATGGCCGCTTTCTGCTGGGCGATATAGGTGTCGTTATCAAAGCCGATGGCTCTGACCATGGTCAGTCCTTTCTTTTTTGTAGATATCTCAGTCGGCCGTCCCCTTTTGAAGCGCGAAATCCTCGAAAAGCCCGTAGCCGAGAACGCTGTATTCCGATCCCGCCGGCGGACCGCCCTCGGCGCCCTGCTGAAAACTCCCCGGCCAGGCCCTGCCCGCCTCCGGGGCGTTGTGATGCGGCCCCAGCGTATTTTTCAACGTTCCATAAACGATGACGCTGACGGTGTTCAATCCGGCGGACAGGAACGCGGTGATGTCCAGGTCGCCGGACTCGGAGACGATATATCCGGCCGTTTTTTCCCCGACGCGGATTTCCGCGACGGCGCCGAGCCATCCGCCGAGACGGACGCGATACTTGTCTTTCAGGGGATCAACCGTCGGCAGGTCGAAGGACTTCGCGTAGGACACGCCGTCCGCGTAAAACGGGAAGCCCTGATCCGGCCAGGCGCCGAATCCGATGCCGCCATCGGGCATGATCTCAAATCCCCTG
>Ga0228535_1001457_pt1 | contig 35891 bp, 33 predicted proteins | sample SJ1metagenome_FD_168457 | JGI IMG/M metagenome (GOLD analysis project Ga0228535, IMG submission 168457) | Enriched culture of PCE-dechlorinating microbial communities from Ithaca, New York, USA - SJ1 | ecosystem: Engineered > Modeled > Simulated communities (microbial... > Unclassified | place...
TTTGTTGAATGGTGTCACCCCATATAATGCTCAATGGCAAATCACAAAAGTAGGGATTTCAGAGTACCTTCAGAGACCAAAATATGCGCTATAAAATTTTTGGAGGCTCTTCTGCGTAACTCCTAATCTCTATTGAACCAGCCGGCAGATTTGAAAAAACCTAAACAGATAAATTGAGTTTTTTTCCTTACCATAAAGCTCTTTGGAATTTTCATTCCCTGATAATCACATCCTCGGTTTCGGTAAATGGATTTGTCCGTACTGCGAGAGAATGCAAATAAGGATAATGAATTTTCAGATGTGCGAGATATGAGAGCCAGACCGGGATCATCATCGAATATGCCCGGGTAATATCCCCCGAAACATGATCCACATCACTTTCGGGTAGGTTTGTACACTCTCCCCGGTGCTTAAGTTCTTCGGTCAGGTGAAAAACTGCCTGCAATACATCGGTGAAAGATTCGTGTTCTAAAAGCACCGGGTTTTGGAGCATTCTAACCAGGAGTTCTTCTTTCATCACCAGAAGATTTCGCAGGGGAATCAGTTCCGTACAGGTGATGGTGATCGAACAAGGCAGGTTCATTATCTCTTTTTGTTTTTTTTGATATTGTGGTGTATCCCATGTTTTCATCGATGAAAAAAAAGTTATCTTTTCTGTATGATCCCTGTCATGTTCAGAAAAATACCTGAGCAGCGGAGTTCCGATCTCTGAAAAAAATACTCCGATTACCATGTTCAGTTTATTGAGTTTATTCTTCATGGCCCGGTACTCAAGCATCTGATGTAAAATCAGGGTAACAAGAAGGACTTCTAATGGAAGGAAAGCAAGGTCATGGATGGTATAGATAAGAATATGATGAATATCATGAAAGATCATATAATGAAGAAGAAAAAGAAGGAATGATGAACAGCATAAGGAGAGAGCAAACAATATCAACCAGTTTCTGTTAGAAATCATCTGTTATGTGTATCATCTTATTTCCTGATGAGTATTTCTTCCCAGAGAAAAAAGGTTAGGCAGCATAGATATCTCCCGCCCCGGTCGCATAAAGCCAGTATCCATGTCCTGATTTGAGAAGGCGGTCATCCGAATGAATCCCTGAGCCCTTCCTGATTATCACGTCCTCGTATTTTTGCATACTCTCATCATATCCAATGAGATATGTCCAGCTGTCCCCCAGAGTACTCATTACATCCTTAGCTTTTACCGGTCCGATTCCCGGAGATCCGATAGCGTTCCATCCAGGTTCAACCGTTTTCTTCCCGCCACTAACCGGATCTAGCCAGAGAGTTGTGTCCACCCGGTTCTTGGAGTAAATCCAGTACCCCGTCACCGGATGCAGAACTGTATCCCTGTTTACTTTTGTCCAGCCCCATGTCTGGTTTGGAAATTCGAATATTGAGTGCCCGCTGGTTTCTATGGATCCAAATAGTGCGGCAGTATCACTTCCTGGTGAGAGTGATTTTGGAGGAGTGAAGAAATTCCAGCCAGGCATCAAGGTCAAGATATATTTGTTTCCGGTGCCGGTGACCATGATATATGAGAGTTTTAATTCGGCATCACTCCCTTTCGGGCCGGTAACTGTCAGGTTTACATTATATGATCCAATGTTCTCGTATACATGAACGGGGTGCTGCTCGGATGAGGACGTACCATCTCCGAAATCCCAGAGCCAGTTCTCAATGGTGCCGAGTGAGGTATCTCTGAACTGGACAGTCAGTGGCAGACTTCCGGTCCTTGGTTCAGCCTCAAATGATGCTGATGGAGGCACGGAATCGGGAATAGCGAGCGGTAGTTCATCTACATTGTCTCCCCCAATCCGGTAGACCTCATCACAAAAACCATCGCCGTTTTCATCTTTGTGTGTCTCTGAAAATCCGGTTCCATCAGGTGTAGCCCAGAAATTACCGCCGATATACGGGCCTAGAACAATATTTGGCCCGGTTGTCTTTGGAATATTCCAGGTAACTTTCGTATCTGATGTCAGTGCAACATTCTGGGAATTATTCAGGTAATTATCATAGATGGTCATCCCGGTTCCGGTAACAGAAAGTCCAGCTTTTTTATTTTCTGCGATTGCATTGCCTTTGAGAACGGAGTTGTATGCAGATACAAGTCTGACCGCTGATGAATCTTTTGTCCAGACAACGGTGTTATTTGATATATCAAGATATGAACTGGACTCTCCGTAGATTGCATTGCTGGTTGAGTTCCAGATGATATTTCCATCAAGAATTCCTCCGACAACACTTTCAAACCTTACTCCTGCGTAATTCTCAAAGATCCAGTTATTCCTGATAACCGCTTTATTCCCTCTGACTGCAACACCAGGGCGGATGGCAGTTTCAGACCATGCTCCGGTCAGGGAAAAGTTCTCAACCGTTACTCCGGCGGCAGTGATGCTGACTGGTGTTCCGGTAAATTGTGCATCAATGATCGGTTTTTGTCCATCGGAACTGCTCTCTCCGATAAGGGTTATCGGTTTGTTTATAGTCAATTTTTCAGGATAATACCCATATCTGACGAGAATCGCCGACCCTGGTGGAGCAGTGTTGATCGCTTCCTGAATAAGCGAATGGTCATCGGGAACGATTATCTTTGTCGGTTCGGAGACGGTTATATAATTCTTCTTAACCATCATAGATTCTCCGGCCGGGGTATCACTTGTGAGGGTGACAGAGTATACTCCGTTATAGGTATAAGTATGGATGGGATTTTGCTCAGTAGAAGTAGCCCCGTCACCAAATTGCCAGAGCCAGCGTTCAGGGTTTCCGGTTGAGATATCATGGAACGTTACCGTCAGCGGTGCACTCCCACTGGTTGGTTCTGCGTAAAAATCTGCTTTTGGCCCGGAAATAAGCCGGTATCCTGCCCGAATACATGCATTCCCCTGAGGATCCCAGGTTGTTAGATCAGACCATTTTCCAGTGGATGTTTTCACATAACTCTGTCCAGGCTGTGCAGTCGCTTTGCTGCTGTACCCTGGCACCGGATATTCAACCGGGATAGGAAATCCATAGTCCGGGGTGTTAAAATCAACAACTATAGAGAATTTCTCACCTTTCTTTACCTTTACCGGGAGATCAAACTGCAGTGTGTGGTACCCGGGAATCTGATATACTTCACTATTTGATGTTGCCACCGGAGCGCTTCCTATCGGTCCGTTATCTGGATTGAGATATACTGATGCGGTAACACTGGTACCGACCTGTGGGATGTAAAACCCGGCACTCGTAACCTCGATATCAGCATCAGCAGTGAAAACATTTGCAGCAGAGGCATCGGCAAATCCAAATCCGAAACTGTTTACCCAGCCTAATGTGTCATATCCATAACTACCGTCAGTATTGTCGGTTGCTGCAGTAAATGCAGAGATCCGCTTTGCAATCAGAGTGTCGTAATATGAGATATAAAAGAACCCTTTATCTCCCCAGTTTGTACCCCAGCTGTTTGCACAGATAAATGCCCCGTCTCCTGCCGGTTCAGTATTAAAATTCGATGCAGGATAGGTATCATCCCAGCCGATTATGGAGATCGCATGGTTGGGGGTTGTTCCATCAGGATTATAATACCCATTTGTTCCGGTATTGAAGTACTGGTCATCATAGAGGATAGTTGAGTAAAGACAGCCAAGATTCACCAGAGCCCATTTTACATTTTCATTATCGGTCGGACCGGAGCGTCCGGGTATCATCGGAACATCGCTGACCCGTGTCTCTACCGGGAGATTCTGGGGTGAAATAAAAGAATACGGATTATATGGGTCAAGTTTTTCCGGTACCGGCCCAGAACCCCTAAGGAAATAGGCGGCAGCCATGAGATCATTTCCCCCATCTGCAAAGTCGAACCCTTCCGGATCATATACAGAGACATGGTTTTTCAGGTTGTTTTCAGAAAAATCTTTGGCAACTTCAGGAAGAAGAGATGATTCAAGAGATTTTACTGCAGCAAAATCCCAGCAGCTCCCGCTCTGGCCCTGGTCACGGATAGCAGGGACCCGTTTTGAATCCCGAAGATCAAATTTTGATGGATAATCTGCCAGAATTGACAGACTTTGAATCTTCTTTCCTATCAGGTGGGAGAGATCCACGGGGCTCTCCCGAAGCGGCCCGCTTCCGCAGCAATATTGGCTGTCTGCTGAGGTATTCTCCGATTCTGTTATCTTCTGCCATTGAAGTGACAAGGGAGCAAACCCCCCCTCACTGAAATCCTCTCCATCCGCATAGCAGTGAGTCCCTCCTGCTATTAATGCAATAATAAGAAGAATGCACAGACTCTTCCCTGACCACATCCACCTCACCTTATGGTATATTAGGTAATCTTACATAAGTCACCTTTCATAAAAAAGAAAGAATAGATTAATCCTGGTATGGATGAGGTGAGGAGGATTTTACCATCATGAATATGATAACAGATACCATCAATATTACCGGAAATGTTTCAAGGCAGGTGTACAGTCCTGCCATATCAGCAACCGCTCCTGATATCGACACCCCGATTGCTCCAGCACCCATAGCAATTCCGAGGAATAATCCAGAAATCAGCCCTATCTTAGAGGGTATCATCTCGTGGGATAATGCAATGGTGACCGAGAAAGACGACCAGAGTAAAAATCCGAAGATCATCATGGAAAGAATCAGGAACAGTCCATGGGTCAGAAGAATAGCGATGAATGCCGGAATGGATGCTAATGTGGTGAAAACGATAACTTTTTTCCGTCCAATCCGATCAGACAGGGCACCACCTGATAACTGACCGGTAACACCTGCTATCATCATGATACTCACCAGTGTAGTCGCTTCAAGGAGCGAATATCCTTCAAGCACCAGATATGTGGGTAAAAAGGTCATAGCTCCAAAGGTAACCCATGATCGGAGGGTAGCTCCAGTGAAGAGGAGCATGACCGGTCTCCAGTTCTCCTTTCCTTCTGATGTCTTCTCCTGTTTTATGTTACAGCAATCCGTAAGCGGGTTTACGTGCAGGAATAATGCGGTTGCAATTGCAGGGACAATCAGCCAGATGACCTGAGGCACTCCCCCGGTTGTCAGGATTATCCCGGCAATGATGGGCCCGAGAGCCATTCCCATATTCCCACCTACCACAAAGAGCGAGGTAAGTTTCCCTCGGGAACTTCCGGTTGCAAGAATACTGACCTGACAGAGAGCACCGGGATGAAAACTTGCATGTCCAACCCCTGAAAGGGCTACACACAGGAGCATGATATAATACTGGTTTGGAATCAGACCAAGCACAGATACTCCTATACCGGAGAGGAGGATGGAAATTCCAATACTGACTTTAATTCCCTTGTTATCTGCCAGATATCCAAAGAGGGGTTGTAAGAGTGATGAGGTAAGACTATGAACAACCGGGAGTAATGCAGCCTCAAAATACCCGTATCCATACATGGTGATCAGCACCGGCTGGAGTGCCATCAGGATAGGAGCATAAATATCATTGATCAGGTGGGCGATGGTTAGTTCACCGATTCTCCGAAAAGCACTCAACAGAAGTCCCCCATTGATTCATCTGTCTCATTCCGGGCATTATACTGCATAAGTTCTCTTCTGACCTCGCAGAGTCGTTCTTCATACACCGATTCCATCGCCTGGAGGACCTTCTTCATTGTGTGTATATCTTTGGTTTCCAGAGGGTCTATTCGGCTGATAATCCGCTGATAAATTTCTTCATGGAGCGTTTCATGATGCCGGTATGCTTTCTCACCAAGGGGCGTCAGTGACAGGAATACTTCTTTCTCATTCTTTACTCCCCTATTTTTAGTTACAAGACCACGTTTTGCCAATTTCGTCACCTGCTGAGAGGCAGCTCCTGGTGTAATCCCGAGAATATCTGAAATTGTCCGGATATTAGACTCTGGATTAGCACCGATTGCCTGAATCAGGTGAATGTCTGATGGTGTCATCAGTTCATTAATCCCATAATTTCGGGGCAGTTTTTCTGATTCGCCTAATTTGTTCATGAGACGCATCCAGACCTGGTACAGATCCCGGATGTTTTGATTATCCTTCATTTTCCTTAGTTACTATATGATTTAGTAACTATATAATTTATCCGCGAGTCTTATTCAGGAGTTTATAATAAGCATTCTAAAAAGTCTTTTTTGAAAAATCAGGAATGTTTTTCCCACCGGAGAAGATTCATCACCTGTGAGAGTGTCTTTCCCTGTTTGAGTTCCTGTCTGATCCGAAGTTCCGTATTGTAAACCTCTTTGGCACGTCTGGCAATCTCATAGGCTCTGGTTTTCGGGATGACAACTACACCACTTTCATCGGCGATAATCCAGTCTCCGGGGTTCACCGTCTGCCCACCACACTGGATTTCAGATCCAATCTCACCAAATCCTTTTGGTTCTCCGGCATTCGGGACCATTGCCGTGGACCATAGGGGGTACTGCATCTTTTTGATATCATCAACATCCCTGACTGCTCCATCAATGATAACACCACTAATCCCCCGGTTCAGACAGGAGATGGTTGCAAGCTCTCCCCAGGGAGCAACATGTGTTCCCTTGTCGTTGTTAATAACGATGACATCACCTGGTAATGCGATATCGATTGCCTCCACCGGTTTTGCCCAATCCCCGGCAAAAGTCTGCACCGTGACCGCCTTCCCGACTGCTTTTGTTCCCGGGCAGAGCGGGATCATTCCTGACATGGCTCCTTTCCGATGCATGGCATCAGATACATTGGATGATGAGACATACCTGAGAATCTCCCGAATTTCATCTTCCTGAGAGATGTCAGGGCCTGCATAGGGAACCGGCTGATTCATGGCCTCCTTAATTCTGCGCGTAGAACCGGTGACATCAGATGACCTGATAATGGATCCACCGACAATGACAATGGAGGCTCCTGCAGCTATTGCTCCAGGTGCTGTTTTCTCTGATATTCCACCGGCTGCAGCGACTGGTATGCTCACTTCCCTGATAACTTTCATGAGAAGGTCAAGTGAGTCTGTCCCGGTCATCTGCTGGTCAATACCGGTATGAGCACAGATATAATCAACACCAAGCTGTTCAAGTTCGCCGGCCCTGCCTGAAGGGTTTGGAACGGAGATGAGGTCTGCCATGATCTTCACCCCATATTTTCGTGCAGCCCGAACCGATTCGGCAATGACAGAATTATCAGAGGCTCCGAGGACACAAACGATATCTGCTCCTGACTTTGCTGCCATTTCTACTTCGATTGCCCCGGTGTCAGCAGTTTTCATATCCGCAATGATCTGCCGGTCAGGAAATGCTGATTTCAATGCGGACACGGCTCTCATCCCTTCACTTTTAATGAGCGGAGTTCCAACTTCCAGCCAGTCAGCACCTCCGAGAACAGCTTCACCGGCTATGGTAATAGCTCGGTCAAGTTCAACCAGATCCAGCGCGACCTGGAGTACAGACCGGTTCATAGGTACACGTTACCGGTATCTTGGATAATTGTTTTCCTTTTTATGATTGTATGCCCTGGAATAATGTCTGCCATACCCCTCGGGGAAGATACTTAAATCTCTCTGAATTTATAGATCCTATTACATACAGTCTGAACCGGCTGTCTTTGTGGGGGATGAACATGCAGTTCGCGCATTTTCGATATCTGTTAACTCTTATAATATTGACCGGATTATCGTTTTCAGGTTTGATATCCGGAGTATATGCTGATGAAGTATCTGAATCGTCAAATGGGACCGGAGAGTCAGCACCTGCTCCGTATGTGCCCGGCGAAGTCATTGTAAAGTATAAAGACGGGACAGTTGCAGCACTTGCAGCTGAAGGATCAGGACCGGTTGCTCTTGAGGCGCTGGGGGCAGAAGTAGCAACCGATTTTTCAGCTGAGGGTCTTTCCAATCTCCAGGCACTTGATATTACTGGCCCGATGTCTGTAAAAGAGGCCATCGCAGAACTTGAAAGTTCACCATATGTCGCCTATGCTGAGCCGAATTATATCATCTCGTTATCACTTCCGGAGACAGAGCCGGCAGGTCCTGATGAGATAGGAGCGCTTTCTGCCCTGTCATTTCCGAATGATCCAAAATTTTCCGATCAATGGGGCCTTTTCAATACCGGCCAGACCGGGGGGATTAGTGGTGCTGATATTGGAGCCTCAAAGGCCTGGGACATTACTACCGGATCAAATGCTATAGTAGTAGCCGTCATTGATACCGGTGTGGATTATAACCATCCGGATCTGGCGGGAAATATCTGGACAAACCCCGGAGAAATCCCTAATAATGGTATTGACGATGACGGGAACGGGTATGTGGATGATGTTCACGGATATGACTTTATCAACAACGATAATGACCCGATGGATGACAACGGACATGGAACTCATTGTGCCGGAGTCATCGGAGCGATTGGAAATAACGGGGTAGGAATTGCTGGTGTTGCCTGGAAGGTAAAGATCATGCCTCTGAAGTTTCTGCGGGCCGATGGTAACGGAGATACAGCAGCATCACTCAATGCCATTGCCTATGCACGACGGATGGGAGCCAATGTTATCAGCTGTTCATGGGGTGGGACCGCAAAAAGTCAGGCATTAGGGGATGCGATTGCTTCAACCAATATTCTGTTCCCCTGTGCTGCAGGAAATGCGGGATCTAACAATGATATCACACCGCATTACCCATCCGGCTTTGATTCACCCCAGATTATATCAGTTGCAGCATCTGATGCAAAGGATGGGATACCTTCATTCTCTAATTATGGCGCAACCACCGTAGACGTCGCGGCTCCTGGAGACTGGATTATGTCTACGTATCCGACATCACTGGGTCATCAGTATGTGAAGATGAAAGGGACCTCAATGGCAACACCTCATGTAGCAGGTCTTGCAGCCCTTCTGCTCTCGAAGAATCCATCCATGACTCCCGCAGCTCTGAAGGCTAAGATTATGGATACCGTCGACAAACTCCCTGCCTTCTCTGGAAAAACAGTCTCTGGTGGAAGAATTAATCTCTACAAAGCCCTTGGTGGTGGCGGGTCATCTTCAGGTGTTGTTGCCCTTCCTGGTATGAGCCAGCCACCAAAAGACCTCAATGGTGACGGGAAGTATGAGGATGTGAACGGAAATGGACGGGCGGATTACTCTGACGTGGTGACCTTCTTTAAGCAGATGGACTGGATCAGCAAAAATGAACCGGTGGCAGCATTTGACTTTTCAGGAAATAACAGAATAGACTATACTGATGTAGTCAAGTTATTCCAGTCAATATAATGGCATTGGACGGTAAAATCAAGATTGGATTATAAAATCCCTTATTTTTCTTCCGGTGACCACCGGTTGGTAAAGAAGATCTCTTTTTCCGGTTTTTTAATTGGAACTTTTACTTCTTTTGGATAACCTGCCGGAATGAGTGATGTTAATGAATAGGGCTCTGGTATCTCCAGAAGTTTACAGATATCAGATCCATACTCTTTTTTATCTCCGGCAACCCAGCAGGTCCCGACACCATAGGACTGCAGACAGGTTATCATGTTCATGGTTGCTGCACAGCAGTCTTCCAGATAATATTTCGCATTTTTATCCCCGCATGTGACAAAACAGGCTGCTGCTTCAGCGATGAACTTCCCATGATCGGTAAAATCTGCAATTTTTTTCAGCAGATCACGATCTGTTACAACACCAAGAAGCCAGGGCTGCAGATTCATTGCTGTCGGAGCCAGACGACCACACTCAAGGGTTTCTTTAATAATTTCATCGCTGAGTGGTTTGTCAATGTATGATCTGACGCTCCGCCGTGATTTGATAATCGTCACTCCAAGATTCATAGTATTCATTATTACTTATCATTGAAGATAATTATCGGTCCCTGAGAGGTATCATCCGCTCCAGGTGAATTCGGAAAAAAGGTTATCCAACTGTCCAGGATTCAATATTTCGCGTTTCAGGATCAAACAGGATGCCGACCTTTATCTTCTGCCGGGGGTCTGAAAGGTACTTTTCTGCATATCCACGTTCGTCAATTTGATCAAGTGGATCCTTTTTTCCTTTTTGCCCGATGCCCTTTACTTTGAATTCGAAGATCCAGATATATGAGGGTGTTTTAACCGTCAGATCTATCCGACCTTTATTCGTTGTATCTTCCGGGATTACCTCGAGCCCTAGACTTGCAAGATACGAATACATGAGACTTGCCCAATACCCTTCGAATCTTACAAGGGGATTTCTTCGGTACCAGTCATGAGGAATTGATGCGAAGAAAGACTGAAGGTGAGCATGTAATCCTTCTTCATCCCCCAGTTCCAGGATCGAAAACAGGATATCACGATTATCCGAGAGTGAATAACCGGAAAGAGCCTCAGAGAACAGCAGGTTGAGAGACGTTCTCACTTCTTTGTTTGGATACCCGAGTGTGCATCGAAATCCCCGGATGCCGTCAGATGACCAGGATCTGATGGTGAGGTATCCGGTCTGAAATAATAAGGTTTCAACCGTTATCTTTTCCGGGTTAAATGAAAGGAGAATCTCATCACCTGATATCATTCCGTCATACTCTGCGGGTAATCTTGGCTCATTCAGCCAGTTTTTTAGCAGAAATGATGGTGTTCCTGTCTCGAACCAGTACGGTCTGAAGATACCTGAATCAAAAAACAAAAGAATATCAAAAGGATTATAGACTGATTTACCGGTCCAGGAGTACCCGTTGTACCAATCACGGATGAGATCAGGATCATATTGTTCATACCAGAATGCGAAGGAGGTCCTGATGTCCTCTTCTGTATATCCGCAGATGGTGGAATACCGGGAGTCAAGGGTTATGTCCTGAAGATTGTTCAGACCGGAAAAGATACCGGTTTTGATAAATTTCGATACACCGGTGAAAAAAACAAACCTGATATGAGAATCAAGCGGTTTTATGACTCCATAAAAGAGGCTGTTGCATAACCAAAATGCCATTTCCGCAAGAGGACAATTTCCATTCGAGTGGAACCTAAAATCGGCGATAAAAAATCTGGTTTTTCCTCATTGTACCAGCGGTTTAGAGTTATGCAACAACCTCAAAAGTCACGCAAAATATCCCGCATATCAGCCGCACGAACAGGATCTTCCAAGGTGTCGAGGATAGGCTTGTCATACTCATCAACAAGGATAACGATCTGTTCACCTGTTTTCGTGTGAATATCCCTGATTAATGATGAAAATCGTCCGCCAATCGATGTCTCAAAAGGTTCAAAATTCCAGGTCCTTGCCCAGGCAGAGATGAGCTCATGTATCTGTGTTTTCAACTCTGCTGGTGTCCGTGGGGATGAGAGTGACCAGTCTATCCGGAGGACTGGGTTCCTCTTATTCCAGTCCCACTTTGAATCCGGACTGTCCAGAAAAAGTCCTGAAAAGAGATCCGGTTTCTGTGAAAAAGCCGCATCAAACGTATCGATGAGAAGACTTTTTCCAAACCGCCGGGGACGTGAAAGAAAATAATATTTTCCGGATTGTACTAATGAGTGAATCAGAGGTGTTTTATCAATATAGACATATCCCCCGGTTCTGATTTCAGTAAAAGACTGGATACCTATCGGTAGTTTCAGGTGGGACATCTCTTTCACTACTATTCTATTAGCTGGTAAAATAAGTATTGATTGAGAGTATTACGGGGTTCTCAAGGTCACCGTTGATAAAAATTCTATTAGCTGGTAAAATAAGTATTGATTGAGAGGGCGATGAAATCCGGTACAGAATACATTTTCAGGGTTTTATCAGAACCATCAGAACGAATCCTGCTCCAATAATTGATAGTATACCGAGAGGGGCTTTGGTAGGTTCAGGGACTGGTGTTGATTCAGGTGTTTTCTCCGGTGTTGGTTCGATAGTTTGTACGGTTGTATAGGTGGGGGGTGGAACATGCGTGAACGTTGGTGCAGGGATCTGTACCTGTGTCTCTACAGTCTGGATCGGGGTTATGGGTTTTGTAACCGGGGCTGAATATGCGGGAAGTGTTGTTTGTGTGACCATTGGAGTTATATCCGGTTCGGGGGTTCTGATCTCAATCGCTACTGGTGCTTTAATGAGGGGATTTATATTCTGAATAAGAACTTCCACCGGAGATGATATCCCTGCCCCCGTATCCGGCATATTATCCTTAATGCGGTTCATTGAGAGTTCTGCCTGAACGGTCCAGGTCCCGACGGTAACTCCCCCGGTATTCCAGACAGGACCGGTGGAGGTTAAAGATGAGGTAAGCGGAATCCCGGACAGACTGAAAGATCCGGACGGGCCGGACACGGAAGAGTATTTTGCACCTTCAGGACTGGTGAGAACGATATCCACCTGCCCGTCCGGACCTCCCCGGGAATTTGCTTCATAAACATTTGATGATATCCGGAATGATACCGCATCTCCTCTTGGGATCCATTTTCCGGTTGCATCAAAATCCGCAGTCTCATCATAAACTCTGACCGATACCTGTGGCCTTTTTACCTGGAATACCGGGCTACCTTCCGGCCAGGAGTACCAGGGCCCCTCTTTCCCGGAAAAGGCTGATGGCGAAACATAAAATGAGTCAGGGGATGATACCGTCATGAGTTCCGTCGGGTCTGAACTCCTGCTGCTCCCCGGAGCCCACCATCCAATCTGCCCTCCGTTCATAACACCGGTTGCAGAAATGTCCAGTCCTTCTTCTCCTAGAAACACGGTCCCTCCTGGTGAGATTGTTCTTAAATCTCCACTTGCCTGTGATGCGCAGAAGAGAATCATGAGCAGGCTGAAAAGCCCGGCTAGAGAATATTTCATAATGAACAATTTCCTTTATAGTTTAAATTTTTCTTCACCCATCTCACTAAATAGTCTTCAGATCAAGATCGGTATATGGGAATTGCCTTTTTTGCTGGTGGCTGTTTCTGGGGCATTGAAGCAGGATTTCAGAAAGTGCCGGGAGTAATCAATACCAAAGTCGGATATATGGGAGGGCATACAATAGAACCTACCTATCAGGAGGTCTGTTCAGATACGACCGGTCATGCAGAGACAATTGCTCTTGAATATGATGATACGGCAATCACCTATCGAAAACTTCTGGAAATTTTCTTCTCCCTGCATAATCCAACAGAAGTAAACAGGCAGGGGCCTGATGTCGGCAGCCAGTACCGCTCCGTCATCTTCTATACCTCACCTGAGCAAAAAGAGGAGGCAGAAATGTTTATTGCGGAGATGAACCAGTCAGGCCGATATCATGCCGCAATTGCGACAGAGGTTGTTCCGGCAGAAACTTTCTGGCCTGCGGAGGAGTATCATCAGTCCTATTTTCTGAAAATTGGTCAACGTTATGGACGGAGTCTGTTCTGATATGAAAGACCATCTGTGCAGTACCATGAGAAAGAGCATGGTTATCCTTTTTCTGCTGATTTGTATCATCTTTGGAAATGTTTCTGCAGTTTCTTCGGATCCATACGGTATAATTCTGATCTCATGGGATGGCATTTCAAAAGATACCCTCCAAAATCTTCTTGAAACCGGCTCTCTTCCTCATCTCTCCTCTTTTTTAAAAAATGGCAGTTTTATCAATATCTCAATAACCGATCACTATCCGGATACCATGGCCGGTCACGCCCAGATTCTGACTGGTTATTCACCGGAACAGACCGGAGTCTTTAAAAGTATGCGATATGGCGAGATCCCTCATGGGATGACGGTATTTGAACGGCTTGAAGATGCATTTGGATCAGGTAATATCAGTACTGCTATTGTGGCATCACAGGAGAGAAGTCTTGGGACGCTCAAAGGGCTGCCCTTTTATCATGCAGGCAAGGTGGTTGATTATTACTATGACCGGAACAGTGATGCAGGTCTAGTCGGGTCGGTTGCATCTGAATCAGTCTACCATTTCGGATCTCTGGGTCGCTTTTTTATCTTCGCTCACTTCAGGGATGCGGCAGATGCAGGGTATGCATACGGGGCAGGATCTCCTCAGCAGATTACGGCAATTCAGGAGATAGACGAAGCGACCGGAAATATTCTTAAAGCCCTCAAGGATCTGGGGATTTCTGATAAGACGGTATTATATGTCACGACTGATCACGGGTTCAATACCGGTCCCAAAGATCATACCGGACAGATATCTCTCTGGATGGTGACCAATGAACCGGGATATAATTTGACCGGAGATCAGAAAGATATCACACCGACGATTCTGAAAAGACTCGGTGTTTCGTATGATGAGATGAACCCGTCGTATAATGCAACGGCTCTCAACCCCTGATTTTTACAGAAAAGAATTCCTAGTTCTTCAATGAATTGTGAACTCTGGAACAAATAATAACTTTGTCGAAGAGAAAAAAGAAAAGAGTTTAGCCGAACAGAGCACCAAGCCCTGCCATTCCGCTCTCTTCTTCTGCCTTCTTGTCTTCAGCTGGTGCTTCTTCTGCTGCTGCTGCTGCCGGAGCTGCACCTGCAACAGGAGCTGCTGCAACAGCGACCGGTGCTGCTGCTGCCTTGCTGATTGCATCTTCAATGTCGACACCATCAAGGGATGCGACAAGTGCCTTGACACGTGATTCGTTGACAGCGATACCAGCGGCAGAAAGTACTGCCTGAACAGAGGATTCGTTGATCTCCTTTCCTGCCTTGTGCAGAAGGAGTGCAGCGTATACATACTCCATGTTAATTCACCTAAATATTTTTCCGATTACTCGTATTGTTAGCATATTGATTATCCGACAACATTCTGGAGGGCCATGGCCTGAGCCTGTGCCTTTCCAAGAACAGCATCGATTATGTCACTACTGGTGACTGCAGCCTCGACACCAACTCCGCGTGCTTCACGGACAGCCTTGGTCAGCAGTGCAGATGCGGTATCCCTGGTTGGATATGCAGCATTGACTGACAGATTAAAGGCGTGGGTTGCAGCGGTGATAATGCTGTTATAGAATGCAGTCTCGTCGATTGCCAGAACATCAGACTCGTAGATACTTCCTTCGTAGAAGGCTGCCTGCAGAATAAGACCGACATCCATCGGTTTTATATCCAGCTTTGCAAGTGCATCTGCAAGTTTTTTGTTGATCTCCTGACCGGCTTTTACCACAGTTTTTGTTTCACGAATGGTAACTTTTCCTGCCTCAATTGCTGCAGGAATGCCGGCCTGCTGAAGCTCACCGACAATTGGACCTGGACGGAAACTGGTCGGTCCTTTTGAAACGACGATATCTTCCGGTGCAGTCTCTCCAGGACGTGCTGCCATCTTTGTTTTTGTCTTTTCAAGCATGCTGTAGAGCTTGAAAGGATTCTCATTGGTAAAGATGAGAGCAGAATGTCCGGATAAGTGTGAAGAGAGGTCTGTTATGGATCCCCCAATCTCACCGAATGCGTGTTCGATGAGCGTGTTACGGGTCATAATCAATTCGGCTTTCCCGCGAAGATTTCTTCTGATATCCTGCACCTGTCTGGCTGGGATTCCATACATATCAACAAGTCCTACCAGCTTATATTCGCTGGAGAGACGCTTGATAGTGGTAATCTCATCCTTCTTCCACTGGGGCAGATGTGCGGTATACAATGCCATTATAACTCCACCTTCACAGACGGCCCCATCGTTGTCTTTATATAGACCGATCTGACCTGGAAGTCACCCATCTCAAGTTTTGAGAGAATACGCTTGAGGACTGCATCGATATTCTCTGCAATCTCCTCTTCACTCATGGCGGTTGTTCCTACCTTGAGTGAGAATGACATCTTGTCCTTGGTTCTGATTTTGACAGATTTCCGAAGACGCTCCACGATTGGACGGATATCCGTACCGGCGGGAATCGGCTGGGGCATTCTGCCTCGTGGACCAAGTCGTGGACCAAGCCATCTTCCGACAAGACTCATAACCTGCGTTTCTGCAAGGAAAAACTGATGCTCGGATGCAATTTTACGTGCTTCACGAGGGGCACCTCCAAGGCGCTCAATTTCTTCCGGTCCCATGATGAGTTCAACACCGGATTCTCGTGCCTGAGTGACAATGTCACCAGAACCAAGAACGGCAATCTTGACTACTCGTCCATTCCCGTGGGGAAGGAGGATTGTCTCATCAATACGGTTTTTCGGCTGAGACATGTCGATATTTTTCAGGTTAATGGTCATATCGACACTCTCGGTGAATTTCCGTTCAGGCGCCTGTTCTTTTGCCTTTTTCAATGCGTCAATAAGGACGCTCTTCTCTACCATCAGGTTCCTCCATAGTGATGCGACCGTGATTGATTCCACGATCTTCTATGGTTACATATCGATTCTATCCCACGAGGACTGCGTCATGAGCGCCCGAATCTATCTCTTTGAGCATATCTTTGGGTTTTTTGCCTGAAACTGTAATACCGAGCGATACGCAGGTACCGACAACTTCCTTGACCGCATTCTTGAGATCATAGGAGAGCATGTCATCAAGTTTCATTTTGGCAATCGTGACAGCAGCCTCAAGTGGCACGTCCCCGACAATCTTGGTGTTCGGCTCACCAGAGCCTTTTTCAACGCCTGCTTCTTTCATGATGAGCGCTGTCGTGGGTGGAATACCAACCGAGATGGTGAAGTTCTTCTTCTCGTCCACCTCTACACGGACAGGAACCTGCATACCATTGAAGGATGCGGTTTTTTTGTTAATCTCATCAACAACAGCTTTGACGTTGATACCAAGGGGACCCAGTGCCGGACCGAGTGGCGGACCAGCAGTGGCTTTGCCACCGGGTACTAGTACCTCGACTACTTCTGCCATTGTGTATCACCAGTCAGGACGGTTATGTCCATCTGGGTTCATAAAGGTTGGAAGGATAGATAAAAAAGAATATGTCCTGCCAGGTTGTCGGAGCTACCTTATGAGTCGTCCTCACCACGGTCGATGACCCTGACATGGTCACCCCGAACCGTGATAGGAATCGGCAGAACACTTTCATACAGCTCAACGGTAATCTCCTCTTTTGAGGCGTCTACACGCTTGACTACCGCTTTTTCTCCCTTGAACGGACCATTGATAAGTTCAACAATCGTCCCTTCGTCAATGCCACTGACTGCCGGTTTTGGTATCAGGTAGTGACCGACTTCTTCTAGGGTGGTAACTCCTGGTAGGACAGTGCGCGCACTGGGAACATGTTCCATCAGTTCCTGGACCCTGGCGATCGGCTCATCGGTCTCTACCAGAACATATCCTTTCAGTTCGTCAGGGACAATAACTGACATAACCCGGATATCATTATCCGCGTCCCGCACCGCCTTGTCGATATTGTCTGCGACCGACCGTTCTGCCCGGTTTGTGGTCTTTACCGCGAAAATGCGGGTAAGACGGTGTTCATTCTCCATACGAATCAGGCCGGAAGTACAAGGAAGAGTTCGTAGATTGCAAACCCGATAATTCCAATCAGTACGACACCTGCCGCAGCGACGAGTGCTATTTTTGTATACTCATCCCGTGTTGGAAAGCGGGCCAGTTTGAGGATACGCATGTATTTGCGGAAAAGTTCCTCGTTTAAATTGATGTCAAGTTTGGGGATTTCCATGTATATCACTTCAGAAAATCAATCTCAAAGTGTCTCTGAAATTTCGGGTTATTTTTTTCATTTCTACCATATATTTGTGGCGACCGAACGCCGGTCAGGATAAGCAGGGTCCGTATGGTGTTCTGCATCGTTGGATCTATTTGAGCTCCCCATATTATCCGTGCATCAGGGTCAATCAGGGCATAGACTTCTTCAACAACGCCCTCAGCTTCAGCCATGGTCATATCCGGCCCTCCAGTTACATTAACAAGAGCAGAGGTAGCGCAGGAAATATCAATATCAAGCAGAGGAGATCGTATGGCTTTGCGCACCGAATCCGCAGACTTGTCCTGGGCATCACTCTCACCCATCCCGATCATGGCGACTCCTCCTTTCTCCATGATGGCCCGCACATCGGCAAAATCAAGGTTTACCAGACCGGGCACGGTGATAAGTTCGGTGATACCTTTGACCGCCCGCATCAGGACCTCGTCGGCTACCTTGAATGCGGCATAGAGTGGCAATTTCGGTACAACCTCAATGAGCCGGTCATTCGGAACGACAATGACAGTGTCTGCAACATCACGAAGACGTTCAAGCCCTGCCTCGGCATTCTCCATCCTGATGGCCCCTTCAGATGTGAAAGGTAAGGTGACTATGGCTATAGTCAGGGCACCTTCTTCATGGGCTGCCCGTGCAACCACCGGAGCACACCCAGTACCAGTTCCCCCGCCAAGACCAGCGGTGATAAAGACCATGTCAGAGTCTTCAACAGCCCGTCGGATGTCATGTTCACTCTCAAGTGCTGCCTCTTCCCCGACCTGCGGATAGGATCCTGCCCCAAGACCTCGTGTCCGCTGTCTTCCTATAAGAATACGGTGATCTGCCTTGACGGTTGCAAGATGCATGGCATCGGTATTGATGGCATACAGGGTGGTTCCTGCAATCCCCTCATCCTTCATCCGGGTAATTGTGTTTGACCCGGCACCTCCACAACCGATAACTGAGATCCGGGTTGTCATCGTCCGGAGAACAGCATCAAGATCACTATTATTCTGCGGAATCTGTTGCTCTGCTTTTGCCCTGTTGAGCGCTTCTTCAACGATTGATTTCATCTGGCCTGCCTCTGCGGAATGTGAATCCGCTTTTCTGTCTCTGTCATCACCATTTCCGGATAGATAACCGAATCACCAACCTCGACCGGCTTTCCTGCCATCAGCTCACTATAGAGCGGGCCAGAGGGTATGCCCAGATTTTTGGCTTTCTTCGGATCAAACCGTAATTTTTTGATGATTAAAGAATCCCCCTCAAAAGAACAGGTGTATCTGTCCTGTAACAATGTTACACAGAGATGTATTAATTCATCCGATATTCTGCCGCTGAATGCTGCATCGGTAATAAAAACCGGATGACAAGCTTTTCCTCTCCCGGTCATATGTACGATTGGAAATGAGTCTAGCGCAGAAATGAACTCTTCTGCAGCAACTTTCATAACTTCATCGACCAGCTCACCCGGAATGGTCAGGGAGACCGGGGCAGGCATCTCCAGGATGGTATGGAGAACGATTGATGATCCGGGAATGAGTGATTCTGCAAGGTTTCTGATAGACATATATTCTGAGAACGGGAGATCAAAGAGCCGCATCAGATCTCCATGACCAAGGATCGGGATGGTATGTTTGTCTGCAAGACCGGTAATCATCCGCTCCTCTTTTCCAGACATGGATTTCCCATCAATATAGATTGCAAAAGCACCGGTGGAGGAGATGATATCCTGAAATAATGCATCTGTCAGGTGAGGAATGTCACGGGTCGGCATAATATGACCAAAGCCGCCTCTGGTTAATTTTGTGATCTCTGTCTGACGCTGGGCATAATGCGTCCCTCCAAATCCTGCTAATGGGATGACCGATGAGGTATCCATGAGAAGAGCATCCAGTACCGCTTGTGCTACTGCCCTGGCAGCAATCCGGTCATTCCATTCCTTCTCTGTACTACCGAGCTCGATAAAACAGGAGGGCAGAGGGATGTCTGTCGGACCATGATGGGTAGCCTCATACATAACTTCATACCCTTCCGGAGCATGGATGACCAGCCGGTTGATAAGAGCATGCATAAGGCCGGTTGCTGCAGGTGTCAGAGTGTTTGGACGTCCCCCGTAATCAGCAGATCCAAAATTGCCAGTGACATGGACCGTTAAAACCGGCCGTGGCCGTTCACTGGCATGGCGTGATAGAAAAAGAATCCTATCTGCATCATGGGGCAGGGAGGGGCCGTCAAGATAGATAAGCCGTTCTTCTGCATGCCAGTGTCTGATATGGGAATGAGCCCTTTTGTCATCTTCTAGGAATGAATAGAGTTCTTCATGAATGAGTGAACCGGCCGGGTCTTTGCGTGAGCTGATAAGTAAGGTTGTTGGAGACTGTTCTTTTGGTGTCATGAATGGTAATTATTAGCTATAACCTTTATTCACAAATTTACAATTATTATATATGGAACCTGAAAAGATAAAATCAATTTTTGAAACTGAGGGTATCATTACAGAAATTCAATGTCCTAAAGCCTTTGAGATCTCTGAAAAGTACGGCATCTCAAAGATGGATATTGCAAAATACTGCAACACCAACAATGTAAAAATTCGTGCATGTCAACTTGGCTGCTTTAAATGAGTCGGTTTCTTTCGGTCATCCCCGTCGATACTGCGAGGACCATTCTTTTAAGTCTTGCCAGAAAAACCACCGGTAAGACTATTCCCCTTGCAGATTCACATGGGTATGTCCTGAGTGCTGATATCATATCAGATATCGATATTCCCGGTTTTGACCGTTCTACCGTTGACGGTTATGCTGTTTGTGCCGCAGATACCATTGGTGCAGGAGAGAGTATTCCGGTCATGCTCCGGTTGTCAGGCAGGATAGAGATGGGTGATGAGCCATCGGGGAGTGTGTCTTCTGGGATCTGTATGTATATCCCGACCGGGGCGTATCTTCCACCAGGTGCTGATGCCGTGGTCATGGTTGAGTACTGCGAGGAGATGGGAAATGATGTATTCATCTCAAAACCGGTAGCGGTCGGTGAGAACATTGTTTTCAGAGGTGAGGACTTTTCTTCGCAGAAACCAGCTCTTCATGCAGGCACACGAATCTCTTCACGGGTTATGGGTGTCCTGGCCGCCTGTGGGGTTTCAGAAGTGCCGGTATCTGAAAAACCACGGGTTGCGATCATCTCAACGGGAAATGAAATAGTCCCCGTATCAGACATTCCTAAAGGCGGGCAGATTCGGGATGTGAATACCTATCTGTGCGCAGGATTTATAGAGGAGGCGGGAGGTTTTCCGGTTCCTGTCGGAATAGTCCGCGATGATCGGACTGCTCTTGAAGATGCACTCATACAGGCCATCAGTCAGACAGATGTGGTAATCATATCTGGAGGAAGCTCAAAAGGTGAGCGGGATATGTGTGCGGATATCATCAGACAAAAAGGTGAACTGCTGGTGCATGGTATCGCTCTCTCACCAGGAAAACCTACCATAATCGGCAAGGTTCATGAAAAACCGGTTATCGGTCTCCCTGGTCATCCTGCCTCGGCCTATGTTGTCTTACATGCTCTCGTCAGGGACCTGATTTTTTGTATGACCGGCGAGATTTCACATCCGATCCGGATATCAGGAATACTCACTTCTTCTGTTCCATCGGCAAAAGGAAGAGAAGATTATATCCGGGTTATGCTGAATGAAGATGCCATAGCTCCGGTTTTTGGTAAATCAGGACTTACCAATACCCTTACCGCGAGTGACGGACTACTCTGTATTCCTGCAGATACTGAAGGGTATGAAAAAGGGATCCGTGTTTTTGCAGAACCCTGGAGGAGTTTATGACTGAACGATATCTCCAATTGAAATCCTTATCCGAAGGACTGAGGATGTTACAAAACCGTTTCCCGTTTGAGGCAGGAATTAAAACCGTGCCGGTTCAGGATTCAATCGGATTGGTAACTGCTCATGCTATTCATGCATCTCTCTCTTACCCTGCCGGTCATCTCTCTGCGATGGATGGTATTGCGGTAAAGTCAGGGGATACTCACGGAGCTACGGATCAGAACCCACTTATCGTCACCGATTTTGTCCGGGTGAACACTGGAAATCTCATCCCATCAGGATATGATGCCGTCATAATGATCGAGGATACGGAAGAGACCGATGATGGTTTTCAAATCCGTATGCCTGCATTTCCCTGGCAGCATATCCGTCCCGTCGGTGAAGATATCGCTCTTGGAGAGATGATTCTGCCGGGGGGTCATACCATTCGGTCAGGAGATATCGGAGCGATGGCATCATACGGGATTAGTGGTGTTGATGTTCTTTCGGTCAGAGTTGCTCTCATCCCAACCGGAAGTGAGATAGTTCCCCTGGGAACGATGCCAAAACCAGGGCAGGTTATTGAGAGTAATATGCTCATGGCTGCTGCTGAGATTTTGGAAAGCGGCGCCCATGTTACATTGTATCCAATAGTCCCAGATGAGCCTGAAAAAATCAGAGATGCCATCACCGAAGCAGTGGCTTTTCATGACCTGGTCCTCATATCAGCCGGCTCATCAAAAGGGACAAAAGACTACACCAGCCGGATCATCAGTGAACTGGGAACTGTTTTTGTGCACGGTCTTGCAATAAAGCCAGCAAAACCGGTTATATTTGGAGAAATATCAGGTAAGCCGGTCATTGGAATGCCTGGGTATCCGGTCGCCTGTCATACCATTCTTCGGGAAATTGTCCGGCCAATTCTCATATGGTATGGGCTGAATGTTCCCCGGTATCAGACCATTGAAGCTAGGCTGGCAGGGCCGCTCTACTCGGAGATTGGCATTGATGAATTTGTCCTGGTAACGACAGGAAAGATCAAGGATACATGGGTTGCTCTCCCTCAGAGTCGGGGGTCAGGTATCCAGATGAGTCTTGTCAGGTCGAACGGATACATCACTATTCCTGCTTCTTCTGAAGGATTTGAAGCAGGTTCTCTGGTTTCAGTGAAGGTCACGGTACCTTTGACTGAGGCAGAACAGACCATTCTCATTACCGGCTCTCATGATCCCGTCATTGATCATCTGTCTGATCTTCTTAGAACCAGCGGTATATTCCCTGCATCCGTTCATGTCGGGAGTATGGGAGGCCTTATGGCAATAAAGAGGGGTGATTGTCATCTGGCCCCTATGCATCTCCTATCAGATGATGGTGATTATAATATCGCATTCCTGAAGCGGTACATGCCTGATGAAGAATTGATCCTTATCTGCATTGCCGAACGGGAACAGGGGATCGTCTCCAGGGATGGACTGAATTTTGATGCCATTACTACGCATCGGTTTATAAACCGACAGAAAGGATCAGGGACCCGGATGTTGCTTGATTATATGTTAAAAGAGAAAGGAATCTCTTCTGAATCCATTCAGGGATATAATCGTGAAGTAACAACCCATCTTGCCGTCTGTCTTGCTGTTATGAGCGGGGATGCCGATCTTGGAATGGCAGTTCATTCAGCAGCAAAAGCATATAATCTGCCATTCATACCGATCGGAACAGAGCGGTACGAACTTGTCGTGAGAAAAGAGATCTTTGAGTCAGATTCCAGGGTTCAAAGCCTTGTATCCCTCATTCAATCTGACGAATTCAAATCCCTCCTCTTCCGCCTCGGAGGATACAGAACGAATGAAACAGGAGCAATCAGGAGGATTTCTCCGATCTGATTTTATAAAAATGTTCCCGGGACCGCTGTGTTAACATATTCATAGAGGAGCCGCATTGCCCGTTTGTCCTGTTCTCCTCCACATCGGAGAACCAGTTCACCATGATGACGGATAAACCGGGCAAGTTCAGGATCTTCATTGAGAATGAACCGGGTAGCATGGACCGTGGCCTCGATGATATTATTAAGACCCCGGTGAACCGGAATTGGCAGGACCTGAGTAATATTCACATGGATTGGTTCAAGCCTTACAAAAAGTTTATCCGGTGTAGTATGTTCAATATGTGCATTACAGCATATCCAGTTCTGAATCCCTCGAAGCCGGTGAATGATTCGATTCCCGATCAGTTCCTGAATGAAGGATTCTTCTGAGAGATCTTCAAAGGCTGTTTTCACAAAAAGAATCGGATCATGGGATATATGGGCAACAAGCCATCCATCCCGTATAATATTTTGCGCGGTATGACTGGTCCGGAATACTATCATTGAGAGTGAATCATTCTTCCTGATAATACCCATGGGGGCAGCATTATTACAGGTTGTAACGATCACCTCATTGATTCCTTCAGTGAATATCTGGTCTACCGGATCTGTTAATGGTCCCACTCCCATCCTTCTCCTAAGGCTACATAAAGCCCGGATATCATGATATCTGCCAATGAACCGGGATTGTACCCGTTATCCAGACAGAATTCATCCAGTTGTGCAGAACGTATCTTCCCTGCCAATACCTGTGCAGCCTTCTCTCTGACAAGTTCTGATGCACTGACTCCGAACTTTTTCGCGATGAAGGTGTCCGGATATTCTGATAGTAGTTTTAGAAATACCTTTGATATAGGATTTATCTCGTTCTGATGGGTAATAAGCAGGTCGGCAGTATACCGGGTAAGAGGAAATCCCTGGGTTATTTCACGGGCGACAAGATCATGAGGTGCAGAATATTCCATGACATCAAAAAATGTCATCTTCCGCTTTATGAGTTCTTCTTTTGCCTTCGGGTCATTGATGTCAAGTTCATCCTCGTCCCTGACCCTGACTGTTGTATGGGCAAAGGCATCATAAAAATCCAGAGCATCCTCGATGGTCGTCTGTCTTACAATTTCTGATGCGTCCCTGATAGTGCCACCCATGATCAGGGGGATGAGCAATATAAAGGCCCCGAAATGGGTATTACCACCTTTATGTCGTCCGGTCAGGATCGTCGCTTCCCTGATAAGAGCACCAACCGAGCCCTTCCTTTGTTCAGCCTTTTCCAGGGCCGATCTGCAGAAGATAACGGATGCCAGAAAATGCTCAAGTTTTGTATCAGGATAGTCATGACACCGGTCTACATTCCCTGGCTTGTCCCAGGCGCAGACTTCAAAAGCCATAGCCATCTGCGCCCGTTCCGTTCTGCTGATTATAGGCCTCATTTGAAGATTTTTTTCAGTAATTTTTTAGAGATCTCTCTTTTCAGATCCATGTAGGTGGATTTTTTAATTCCCGCCTGTCTGAGTGCCGCATCCCTGAACATACACGGCGTGGTGTCTTTACAGCAATATACAAGACTGCCAAAGCAGGTATTGGCTCCCTGCTCCAGAGGGGTCCCTGCGACGGCTTCCATCTTCATGGTAACGAACTCCTGCGGACTGATATTATAATGCTGGAGAGTGGGGAGGAGAGGACAGGGTTTGACCGGCATACAGCAAAATGCAAGCGATCTAATATCTCCTCCCCGGCAGAGCTGCTTTGGTGCATTATACCACCCATGTTCCTTTGTGTACTGTGCTATCTGCGCATACAGGGTCGAGAGGGTCTTTTTATCAGATTTCCGGGCAAGAGAGATCATATCAGCACCATGCGCAAACATCTCTTTTGCTTTTTCAAAGGTAGTAATACCATTATTGGCTATGATGAAAATCGGAGATGTATCGCGGATTTTTTTCAGGTGGGTGTGATCAAAGTCCATGAGATCAATATGGAGGATATCAGCACCGGCTTTCCAGAGCAGACGGGACAATTCAACATCATCGGCAGCTATTCCTGCGCGAATCTTTACTGATACCAGCACCCCCGCAATTTTTAATGCCTGAACGTAGGATATCAGAACTTCTGGATGATGAAGAAGAAATTCTCCGCTTCGTGCATCTATCATCGGCTGCTGTCTGCAATGAGCATCAATCTCATAGATGACTGAATTCCCGAGTTCCTGCGCAAGGGCATTCAGAGAACCGGCTTCTGCTGCCCGCAGGTTAATAACCGGAACAACACCGGCTGCCTTGATGAGCGCTATCTGGCCCTTCAAATCATCGACGAGATTTCTCGGTAAAAATTCCTCCCTTCCCAGATCAGAGAGGATACGTGCTGCTTTTATAGTAGGTTTATCTATTGCATATCCGCCGATAATGCCAAGCCCGATATGATCCGCAAGATTACGAATATATGCACCATCAGTAATGCCTGCCATACAGGCTACCGCGATTGGTGTCTTTACCGGTTTATCACCGATAAAAAGATCGAAATTTGTATCCATTATAATCCTTGTCCATAACCATCGATCGTTCTTATGTATAAGGTTCTCTGCATGTTTCTGGAAATTGGTATGAAAGCTATTTTAGGTTAACCTCTCTCATATGATCTATTTGATACATATTACGATAGAATATAACATTTGATAACTATTTTATTACGTGCAGTACTACCTACTGAGAATGACAAAGACTGGTATCCTCCTTGTAGGACATGGAAGTAAAAAGGAATACAACAAGAATCTCATCACCAAAACTGCGGAAATAATCGCTCAGAAGAATCCGGATTATATCGTTCGATGTGGATTTATGGAGTTTAATGAGCCGACTATTCGCGAATCACTTGATTCGTTCAAACAAGATGACGTGGACAGTATTGCGGTTGTTCCACTCTTCCTTGCCCGTGGTGTTCATATTGATGAGGATATTCCCGGAATTCTCGGTCTTGCACCCGGTCAGAAGAAGGGCCTGTTCCCTCTTGCAGGAAAAGAAGTACCTCTTGTCTATGCAGATCCGATTGGACCCAACCCGCTCCTGGCAGATCTTATGATGGAGAATGCCAAAGCGGCTCTTGACCTGATCTGATGCGGATTCTCGTTCTCGATTCGATTCATGGCGGAAAGGTGATAGTAGATCACCTATCAGCCCATGGTCATGTGACTGATCTCATCGATGTGTACCGGAACCAGGAAGGCATTTCTCCCGACCTGGCACGAACCCGGGTTTATGATCTTATCATTGCTCCTGTTCATCTGGATCCTGATTATTCACTCCTTCAGGACCTCCGGATTCCTGTAATATCACATCATGCAGCTGTCAGATGGCTTTTCACAGATCACGCAGTATCTTCGGTTATTGAGATTACCGGAAAACAAGGTAAATCTACTACAGCAGCGGCACTCGCATCTATCATGCCAGGAGAAGGGCTGCTCCATACATCCGCAGGAGTTGTCAGGTATCCATCATTGGAACATCTGGGGCGATATTCTATCACCCCTGCGTCAATATTGCAGGTCTTATCTGAACAATTTTCTGATGGCTGGCTTATCAGTGAAGTATCGTTAGGATTTTGTGGGATTGGAACTCTTGGTATCCTGACCTCCTTTCTAGATTATCCGGTTGCACAAGGAAAGAGAAGGGCCCTTGCACTGAAAACTGAACAGGCCCACCTGGTAAAACAGGTTCTGATTCCACCGGGAGGAGAACTTGTCCATGACGGATGTATTCCCGTATCTGACCTTGTATCTGTATCCGGAACCAGGGCTTGCTACCGGTATGGAGATTTGTCAGGTTCATTTGTAAATCCGCTTCTCCTCCTGCCAGGATACAAAACCCCTCTTATGCTCGCTGCAGGGGCAGCCCTGCTTCTTGGAGTGGATCCCGCCGGTTTGTCAGATTTTTCAGCTCTTCCAGGACGCATGGAGGTCACGAAAGATACCGGTTACACCATTATCGATAATGCAAACAGCGGGACGTGTCATTCAACAACGCTTGATGCATACCGTTATGGCAGAGAGATAGCAAAAAATGAACCGGTAACCCTTATCATTGGTCAGGAGTCAGCATCGGTATGTGAAAACTTCAGCACTCATGAGATCTGTGCATCCATCTCTGATATTAATCCCCGGGATGTTATCCTCATTCCCGGAGATGAACGGATTATGAAGGAGGAGATCATACAGTACTGTGCGAATACCGGGATTACCTGCATCTGTGCTAATTCAACTGAAGAAGGAATCAGAAGAGCGAAAACACTGAATAACACTCTAATTTTATTGTCTGTAAAACGGTGGAAATAATGAAATATGTACAACCCAGGCCCAGTTCTATTGTCGCTGCCCTCTATACTGCCCGTGACCTGGAAGTTGATGTGGCTGTCCTCCATGGCCCCTCCGGATGCTCTTTTAAGCATGCACGGCTTTTGGAAGAGGATGGTATGCGGGTATTGACGACATCTCTTGCCGAGAATGAGTTTGTCTTTGGTGGACAGGGACGACTTGAGGATGTTATTCTCTATGCAGAAGAGAAATTTGCCCCGAAACGAATGGCGGTCATGGGAACCTGTGTCTCGATGATTATCGGTGAAGATCTGCAGGCTGCGATTGATAACTCCGGTGTCAGTACCGAGACGATAGCCGTAGATATTCATGCCGGATTTACCGAGAATATTGACGGAGTCATTGCAACGTTAAAACCTGCAGCCGAGATTGGATGGATCTCTTTAGACGAACTGGCACGCCAGCAGGAATTATTGAAGGCAGCCAATCAGGTGGAACGACTTCGGGGAGCTGCAGTCAGAGAGTACATCGAACCATCACGGGGAGATCTGAAGCATAAGGTTGCAGAACGTCTTGTAGATATTATCCAGGAGGGTAAAAAAGGCGTTGCCATCATGAATGCAAAGAAGGAGACTGCATACATGTTTGCTGATGGTCTTACTGCTCTCCATGAGCTTGCACCTGATGCTCCTATTGTCTATTCTGTAAATCTTGAGATGCGGGGGCTTCCAAAGGTCAGACGGGATGCAGAGCGTATCATTGCTGACCTTGATGCAACAGGTCTTTCGTATGTGAAACGGGGGGCACTTGATGAATATGGAGCGACCGGGGATATGCTGGGCCGGTGGATACAGGATGAGAATCCTGATTTTGCATTCATTACCGGTGTACCTCATGCGATCCCCCGAGAATACACCGATGGGATCGAGTGTTTTTCAGTGACAAACGGTCCCCGCCAGGTTGCACCACTCAAGGATCTGGGGCATGAACATGTGGTCGTTGAGATCGATCTCCATCCACGAACTCTCGGTGTCAGAAGTATTGTGGAATCCGAATTTGGGGCCGTCATCCGGAGTTTTCTATGAAGGCGTTCCTGATTTCCGGTGACCGGTCGGGATCAGGAAAAACCAGTATAACCCTCGCAATAGCAGCAGCTCTTGCAAAACGATGCACCGTTCAGACCTTCAAAGTCGGGATGGACTATATCGATCCTTCTTACCTGACCGGGGTTACCGGGCGGCCCTGCAGGAATCTAGACTCATTTGTGATGAACCGGGATGAGATGACTGCCGTATTTAACCATGCCTGTATTGGTGCAGATATTGCAATAATTGAAGGGGTCAGGGGCCTGTATGAAGGGGCCGATAGTATTGCTGATATCGGCAGCACGGCATCGATTGCAAAACACTTTCACGTACCGATAATTTTGGTGATAGATGCCCGGAGTATTACCCGGAGTGCGGCAGCCCTTCTGTATGGATTCATGAAATTCGACCCTGATATTCAGATTGCCGGTGTTATTCTTAACAATGTCAGGGGAGAGAAGCATATCAGAAAGGCCACGGAGGCAATCCGGCATTATTGTAGTATCCCGGTGATCGGGGCAGTTCCTCGGGTCGATAACCTGGACCTGACCATGCGGCATCTGGGTCTTGTTCCGTTTGAGGAGGGTCTGAAGGATCAGCCTTTTCTTGACCGGGTCTCATCCATCGTTGAGATGATATGCAGTCACCTGGATATTGATGCCCTGCTCTCCCTCTCACGTGAGATGAAAAGTTCTCTTCATATTCCTGACCTGTTTGCATCAGTTGAGCAGCACCACCGCGAAAGGATTGCAGTTGCACGGGATGAGGCATTCAATTTTTATTATGCAGATCTCTTTTCACTCATCGAAGCACGAGGATATGATATTGTATATTTCTCACCGATTCATGGAGATCTTCCTGATGCAGACGGGTATATACTTGGTGGAGGGTATCCGGAGTACTATGGTCGAGAACTTGCTGATAACCAGTCCATGATGGAGGATATTCGAACAGCAGCCGGAGATGAGAGGCCCATATTAGCCGAATGCGGAGGTCTTATGTATTTATGCAGGGAGATAGATGTTCTTCAGGATTTCTCAGGACTTTCTGCCGGAACATCATTCAAAATGGCAGATGTGCTTCCTGCCCGGTGTACCATTCCAAAAAAACGGGTTGTCACCTATGTCTCCGGAAAGACTACACCAAATTTTCCTTTCGCAGAAAAACCTCTCCCGGTAAAAGGTCATGCCTTTCATTATTCCACGGTTCATCCGGATAAGGGATCAACATTCGGGTATGAACTGGATCGTGGGTTTGGGATTGATGCAACCCATGACGGGATGGTGCTCAACAAGGTAGTCGGATCCTATACACACATCCATCCGGTCCCGTCACGTAACCTGCTCTATTCATTTTTGTCCGCTTGTCTGTCTGACTCATCCATATAATTGGTCAGATTGTTCTTTTTTCTCCTTTACACCAGGTCCGACAGGTTGATCCTTTATGAGAAGTCGAGTCAGATACTTTGGTATGCAGATATATATCGATGGGAAATTCTATCCCAAAGAGGAGGCTAAGGTATCAGTTTTTGATCATGGGTTTCTCTATGGTGATGGTGTTTTTGAAGGAATCAGAGCATATTCCGGAAGAATCTTCCGACTAGAGGATCACCTTGACCGCCTGTATGATTCTGCAAAAACCATCGATCTTGCTGTTCCGATATCGAAGGAGGAGATGACTGCTGCAATCATCGAGACCTGCAAAAAGAATAATCTGACCAATGCATATATCAGACCGATTATAAGCCGTGGTGTCGGAGACCTGGGGCTTGATCCCCGGAAATGCCCAAAGGCCAGTGTTGTTATCATGGCTGTTGAGTGGGGAGCCATGTATGGCGATCTTTATGAGAAGGGTCTGAAAGCCGTTACAGTATCAGTCAGGAGAAATCCAGCTGAAGCTCTTCCACCAAATGTCAAGAGTCTTAATTACCTGAACAATATTCTTGCCAAGATTGAGGCTAACTGCAAGGGCGGAGACGAGGCAATATTTTTTGACACAAACGGGTATGTATCAGAAGGATCCGGGGATAATATCTTTGTTATCAAAAACGGAGTCATTATCACCCCACCGACTTTGAATAACCTACGGGGTATCACCCGGATGGTAGCCCTGGAGATTGCAACCTCACTTGGTATCACGGTGCACGAGCGCAATATGGGATATTATGATCTCTACTGTGCAGATGAGGTCTTTGTAACTGGAACTGCAGCCGAAGTTGCCCCGATAACCTGGATTGATGGACGGACTATCGGCAACGGTAAACCAGGTCCCATCACGCGCCAATGCATGGAGCAGTTCAAAATAGTAGTACAGAAGGAAGGAACACCTATCGTATAGGTAAAACGATCATAATATTTTTAAGGACAAACGTAGACATCTAATGGCACAGCTGATATAGTGTAGTCCGGCCAATCATGTCGGCCTTTCACGCCGACGACTGGGGTTCGAATCCCCATATCAGCATTCTAGCGATTTTTTTTATTTTATAATTTTCTCATAACGTTATTCGATTATTCCTCGAAACCCAAGGCTTTTACTCACGGAATTTGTTATCGATGGTATCAGTCAGGATTATTCATATCCCTCGATCCAGAAAGGCGGGAATCCTAACCGGTTATCAATCACGGTATCGTTCTGATCTGGGAATGGGTGACTGACTGTCAGGCCAATAGATTTTTCGATATTACCAATTATATATCTGAATAATATTTGTCTGTCATTTAATTCTCATATTTCTATCGACCGCTGGTTTGATACTCAAATTGAAAAAGTGGCATAATTCCAAACATCAATTCTTTAAAATTCTTCAATTATGAGATTAATCAGAAATGGAAAAGAAGGGGATAAATTTTCATCATAAACAGGTTTCGTTTCAGGATGAAAATTCTAGAAATTACATTTCTGGATCACATCGGGTAAATAGAATCAGGAACAATCAAAGAAAGAGGAATTCCTGAATGAAACATACTCCCCTTATTGAACTGACGAAAGATAGACGGGCTTTGATGATTTCGGATATAAAAGCATTTTTTGAAACTGAAAGAGAAGAAACAATTGGAGATTTGGCATCCGGGTTGCTTCTCGATTTTATTATCGAAAAATTTGCTCCAGAATTTTACAACCAGGGAGTCTATGATTCACACAAATACATATCAGAATCAGCTGAAGATCTTTTATCAATACTCAAATAATGCCATGATAATAGATTTTTGATGATCCAAATTTTAATTTTTACATAATTGCTCTACCCGTATTCCTCTCTGGTCATAAGAAACAGGTATTTTGGGAGCGGAAGTCTTTCTGCAAACTCCGATATGGTATGACCAGACAAGAGAGAAACACTCTTATCCAATGGCCGAGAATTTGGTATTACGATAGAAAAGATCCTCTCAGAAAAGGACTCCATTCAGAAGAATGAAGAATTCACATCTGCTGATAAACCGATTGCTGGATCTGAAGAAGCACTGCGGGAGATGGTGTCCGACCTAACCCGTAAGGAATCTGAGCTTCGCATAAACAGAGATCGGCTTATCATGGCCCAGGAGATCGGGCAGATGGGCTGTTGGGCGTACCATCCGGCGACCAACACCATCTGGGGATCTGCAGAAGGTCTTCGTATTTTTGGTCTCCCCCCTATTGCCGGTGAGGTCCCTATTGATGAGATAGAAGCCTGTATACTGGAGAGAGAACGGGTGAACAAGGCACTTGTTGACCTGCTTGTGCAGGATCTTCCCTATGATCTTGAATATGCCATCCAACCGGTTGACGGTTCTCCAGAAAAAGTGATTCATTCAGTTGCCAGAGCAGAGAGAGATGCCGGTGGTAATGTCATTCAGGTTATTGGAATCATCCAGGACATTTCAGGGCAGAAGAAGCTGGAACGGGATCAGCAGACGTTGATCATCAAACTCGAAGAGGCCAATGAAAGACTTGAATCTTCTTATGAAGAGCTTGCAGGATCTGAGGAGGAACTGCGGCATCAGTATGATCTTCTCGCACAAACCGAAGAACATCATCGAAAGACAATAGATCTTTTGGAAAATCTGATTGCCATAGCACATGTCCCGATCATCGTCTGGGATTCCGAATTCCGGATTGTCCGGATGAACCATATTATTGAACGGATTACCGGCAGGACGGCAGCAGAATGTATCGGGGCCCCCCTCCAGAATCTCTTTTCACCCGACCAGGCTGATCGGGTAAATCGTCTTCTTGAGACTACTCAATCCGGGGTAAAATGGGAGAATGTTGAACTGCCGGTTCTTCACCTGGATGGAACCCTTCGGACAGTTCTCTGGAATACCTCAACCCTGTTTGATTCGGATGGCATAACTCCGGTAGCTACCCTGGCACAAGGGAATGATGTAACCGATGAACGACGATATGGAGCAGAGAAAGATGCCGCACTGGTAGAGATTCAGAAGAATATTGCACAGCTGGCTATACTCAATGATGAGATTCGAAATCCGCTCATGGTTATTATCACATGTGCTGACCTTCTCGGAAATGAGGAACTCCTTGACCAGATCATGGTGCAGGCTCAGCGAATTGACGGGATGGTCAACTTCCTTGATCAGCGGTGGGCTGAATCAGAAAAGGTTCTTAATGCTATTCGCAAGCATTATCAGATAGAGGTTTTTGGAGCCGGAGAATCTACACCTGAAACCGAATCTGACCGGAACAATCAGGAACATAGCACCCTGAATTCATCCGGAGAAGCGTATGGAGCAATTCCTCTCATGGAAGAGGTACAGGCACAACTCTATACCATCCTTGATAGTATCGATGCCCTGGTGTATGTTGCCGATATACAGACTTATGATCTCCTCTATATCAATCAGCGGGGGCGTTCATTTTTTGGAAATATCGTGGGGAAAAAGTGTTATCAGGTTCTTTTTTCCGGTCAGGAGACTCCGTGTTCCTTCTGCACAAACTCTCATCTGATGCAAAATTCACGACCGACAGGAGTATACCGGTGGGAGTTTGAGGATACAAAAAGCGGAAGATGGTTTGATTGTCGGGACCGGGCGATACGGTGGAGTGACGGACGATGGGTACGACTGGAGATCGCAACAGATATTACCAGGCGAAAGAGGATTGAGCGTTCCCTGCAGGAGAAAGATGAAAAATATCGCTTGCTCGCTGATAATATCGGAGATGTCATCTGGACCGCAGGAAGGGATATGAATCTGACCTATGTCAGTCCCTCTATAACCGTTCTGACTGGATATACAGTTGAAGAATTTATGGACCTTCCTATTCATGAGGTTCTGACTCAGGAATCATTATCCCGCCTGATTCGATCACGGGAGATCTCAATGCAGACCGTCCATTTCGAAGATCTGAAACATCTCCCACCAATGGTTCTGGAACTGGATTACCGGACCAAAGAAGGCAATATCGTTCCCACAGAGACTACCATCAGTCTTATCTTTTCTGAGGATGGTGGTGTTCAGGGAGTTGTCGGAGTAACCAGAGATATCACTGCAAGAAAAGAGGCCGAAACAGCCATTCGTGAGAATGAAAGACGATACCGGGAGATATTTGAGTCCCTGGAGGATCTGTATTACGAGACCGATGCAAACGGGATTATTACTGTTCTTTCTCCCTCGGTGTCCCGGTTGTCCGGGTGGACATCTGAGGATCTCATTGGAACACCGGTTCAGGATCTATATGTCCATCCCGAAGATAGGAGTGTTCTGCTCTCAGAACTCTCCAAAAATGGATGTGTGAAGGATTATGAACTCCTGCTCAAGAAGAAGGATGGAACTCCCATTCCGATCTCACTAAGTGGGAGTATTATTAAAAAGCCGGATGGAACCTATGGTGGATTACGGGGCTCTCTTCGCGATATTACTGAGCGAAAAGAGGCTGAAAAAAAGCTCATTGCAACCCTTCAGACTTCTCAGGATATCGTTCAGTCAATACCCTCCGGAATTTTCATCTACAAATTTGAAGAGCCAGACCGGCTGGTTCTTATAGATGGGAATCGGGAAGCAGAGCGCCTGACCGGGATTACCATTCAGGACTGGATAGGGAGAGAGTTTAACGAAATATGGCCTGCTGCAAGAGAATCCGGGATAACTGATCCTTGTCTGAATGCATACCATACTGGTGTGCTCTTTGAGACTGAGGATCTGTATTACCAGGATTTACGCCTCAATGGAGCATTTCGAGTCAAAGCGTTTCCTATTTCAGATAACCGCTTTGTAGTCGCATTTGAAAACATTACTGATAAGAAACGTTTTGAATTAGCGCTAGCCGAGAGTGAAAGAAATTATCGTGAAATCTTTAACTCTACGTCAGAAGCGATCATGATTGATGATGCCACCACGGGAAAGATCATCGATGTGAACGAATCCACAATCAGGATGTATGGATATGACACCAAAGAGGAGATTCTTAAAGGGAATATTGGAGATCTCAGTGCAAATATCTATCCGTACGATGAAGCAGAAGCTCAGAGACGGATAGAAAAATGCATCACAGAGGGTGCACAGGTCTTTGAGTGGCTTGCGAAAAAGAAGAGCGGAGAGTATTTCTGGGTTGAGGTCTCTCTCCGGAGGTCCGAGCTTGGGGGAAAGGGAAGAATCCTTGCGGTTGTGAGGGATATAACATGGAGGAAAAAGGCAGAAGAGTCACTCCGAATGAGCACGGAACGTCTGTTGCAGATCGATTCATCGACTCTGGATGCTATTTACGCATTCGATACTCAGGGGAGATTTACCCATGCCAACCGGGCTCTCTGCGAGCTGCTCGGATTGCCAAGGGATGAGATCATCGGAAAAACTCACCAGGAACTTGGATTTTCTGAAAATATCTGTAATGAGTGGGATGAGTTCTTTCAAGACGTGTATGCTTCGGATACAACAGTAATCCGGGAGATAGCTACCCCGATAGAAAATGGCCCGATTATGTTCTCCGAAGTTGTTTTAAATCCTATCCATAATGAAACCGGGGGAATAGTCGGTATATCGGGTATTACCCGTAATACCACCGAACGAAAGCAGGCCGAAGAGGCTCTCTTTGCATCAAACCAGAAACTTCGTCTCCTTACGAGTCTGACCCGCCATGATGTCACCAATCGCCTCACCGCTATTCATCTGTTTCATGATATGTGTTTACAAGAGACTAATCCAGCGAAACGTGACGAATTCCTTATCCGGGCTTCACAGGCCACAGAAGAGGCAGAAGCAATCATCAGGTTTACTCCATGTAAGACAGCTTTGTAGATTAATCCAGATCTTGAGGCATAATTTTTCAATAATTCTTATTACACTGTATGTCTTATCATGAAGATAGAGATACTTCTCTGATCCATTTCTTTAACCCAGAC
>Ga0228535_1001459_pt1 | contig 35831 bp, 44 predicted proteins | sample SJ1metagenome_FD_168457 | JGI IMG/M metagenome (GOLD analysis project Ga0228535, IMG submission 168457) | Enriched culture of PCE-dechlorinating microbial communities from Ithaca, New York, USA - SJ1 | ecosystem: Engineered > Modeled > Simulated communities (microbial... > Unclassified | place...
GTTGTGCCTAAAATAGACCCAATTGGTGAAATCTACCTGTGATTAATGTGATTTTCTGTCCGCCTCAAACAAAAAAGGGCCTGTCGCCCTACGTTTTCAAATTAACGTTTTGCAACAGCCCCTTTTTCTATAACTTGCTACAAAAAGGAAGGATTTTAGGTTCCGATGAAGAATACTTTTCATACGTGAAAGAGGATTGGGTGGAAGGGGCCTGTACTAAAATGCTGATTCCTACGCAGACAACTATTGCTTTACGCTGTTTCAGCTGTGGGAAAATGAATTTTTCCGCTTTGTCACGCTTCGGTCTGGGCGAAGGCAAGAGTATTAAGATTGTCTGCGAGTGCGGGACCTGTCTGGTGTTGATTACAAAAAACAAAGGCAGTATCACTTTACAGGTTGAGTGTGTCATGTGCGAAGCGAAACACCTGTTAAAATATAGGCCTTTTCAATTATGGAACGGCAAACTGCTGAAGATAATCTGCGAAAACACGGACATAGAAATAGGCTGTATTGGCAGCGCCGAATCGGTCAGGCAGTCCGTGAAAAGCTCTGACCGTTCAATTAGTGAGATGGCCGATGAAATTGGCTATGACAGGTATTTTCTTAATCCGGAAATCATGTACCAGGTTCTAGACCTGCTGCGAAAGATAACAGAAGAGGGGAGACTGTCCTGCGGCTGTGGAGGCAGCCGGCTTGAAGCAGAGGTATATCCGGACAGGGTAGAGATAAACTGTTCACTGTGCGGGGCCGTAGGGATAATTTTCGCCGAAACCGTAAAAGACTTGCAGTGGGTCACTAATATGGAAGAAATTCAACTGGAGGCGAACACTTACCGTTATTTAGATGACAAAAGACTAAGAAAACGGGGCTCCTCACGAAAGAGAAACACCTGATAAAAAGGTTTAAGGCTAGAGAATTTTGCCCGTAAAAAGAGCAAAAACGAAGCCTTTTTTTCTTTGGCAGCTCAATAAGCATAAGCGCCTTCTGAGTTTTAGGCCATTCTTTCTACAGTTAATATTTGGATGAGTTTTTTGGGAGTTCTATTGTTGCTAATTGCTAATAATTAGTAATATAGAGGATATTGTATAATTAAATCAAAGGAGGATTCAGTGATGCCGCTCGTAACAGTAAAAGAACTGCTTGACAAAGCGGAAAAAGGAGGTTATGCCGTAGGCGCGTTTAACTGCAACAATATGGAGATAGTACAGGCCATAGTTGCAGCCGCCGAGGCTGAAAACGCTCCGGTCATCATCCAGGCCAGCCAGGGAGCTATTAAGTATGCGGGCCTCGAATATATTGTGGGGCTGGTCCATGTCGCTGCCGAAAACACGAAAATGCCCGTTGCCCTGCACCTTGACCATGGGACCAGTTTTGACCAGGTAATCCGTTGTATCAGGTATGGGTTTACCTCGGTGATGATTGACGGGTCGAAATATCCCCTGGAAGAAAATATAGCCTTAACGAAAAAAGTTGTAGAAATCGCTAAGGCTGTTGGCGTTTCCACCGAGGCGGAACTCGGTAAAATCGGGGGCACCGAAGATGACATCAGCGTTTTGGATAAAGATGCGATGATGACTGACCCGGCCGAGGCCAAAATATTTGTGGAGCAGACCGGGGTTGACTCCCTGGCGGTGGCTATCGGTACCGCCCACGGCCAGTATAAGTTTGATCCGGAACTTGATTTTGACCGCCTGGCCAAAATCCGCAGTATCGTCAATGTTCCCATCGTCTTGCACGGTTCTTCCGGGGTGCCCGATAAGGACATCGAAAAGGCCATTTCTTTGGGTGTCAGCAAGGTCAATATTGATACTAATATTCGTGAAGCCTTTGTCAAAGGCGTGCGCGAGGCTGTCAAGAACCCCAAAGAGATCGATCCCCGCAAGATACTGGGTCCGGCCAGGGAAGAAATGACGGCAATCGTCAGAGAAAAAATCCGCCTGTTCGGTTCAAGCGGCAAAGCATAGACGCCGAATGACGCCGACTGCCCGACATCCGGCCATCCGATAGCCGAAGAATCGAATAATCGGAGAATCGGAAAGCGGAAAATCGGTAATCGCAAGATATGAGCGGAGGGGAAGTTCAATGCAGATTTTCCTTGATACAGCCAACTTCGAAGAAATCAGATCAGGTGTGGAACTAGGCGTTATCAGTGGGGTAACGACCAATCCCACCCTGGTGGCAAAAGAAAAAGGCAGGAGTTTTTTTGACCTGGTCGGGGAGATAGCCCGGATAGTGCCGGGTCCGGTGAGCGCGGAAGTAATTGCCACCACTGCTTCCGAAATGGTCGGGGAAGCCAGGGAACTGGCAGCCATCAGGGACAATGTTGTGGTTAAGATACCTATGACGGCCCAAGGGCTGAAAGCCGTCAATACATTGAACAAAGAAGGCGTCAAAACCAATGTTACCCTTATTTTTTCCGTTAACCAGGCTGTTCTGGCCGCGCGGGCCGGGGGAACATATGTGAGCCCTTTTATCGGCCGTCTTGACGATATCGGTTCGGACGGAATACAGTTGGTGAAAGAGATCATAGAAGTATTCAGGACATATCAATTTGCCACCAAGGTCATTGCCGCGAGTGTAAGGCACCCCCTTCACGCCTTCCAGGCTGCCAAAGCCGGCGCCGATATAGCGACTGTTCCTTATAAAGTGCTGCTCCAGATGATAGAGCACCCCCTTACTACAACCGGGATAGAAAAATTTTTGGCCGACTGGGAAAAAGTTAATAAAGGGATTTAATAACTAAATCTATATAGATGTACAGAATAAATTAGCATCAGCTATCGGATAATCGATAAATCGGATGATCGGTCTTTAGGAGGAGATAAATATGACTGCGGAAAGATTAAGCTCTAAAATGGAGCGCGAGCTAACCATGGAATTTGCCCGGGTCACGGAAGCGGCTGCATTGGCGTCGGCTCGCTGGTGGGGCCGGGGCGATAAAAATGCGGCAGACGGCGCGGCGGTTCAGGCTATGCGCGCCATGTTCGATACAGTACATATCGACGGGGTCGTGGTCATCGGAGAAGGAGAAATGGATGAGGCGCCCATGCTCTATATCGGAGAGAAAGTGGGAACCGGCAAAAGCGTCCAGGTTGATATAGCCGTTGACCCGTTGGAGGGAACGAACCTTGTGGCTAAGGGGCTGACCGGAGCGATCGCCGTGCTCGCCGTCGCGCCCAGGGGCTGCCTGCTTAATGCGCCCGACATGTATATGGAGAAAATTGCGGCCGGACCGGCTGCAGTGGGCAAAATAAGTTTGAATGCGACTGTTACGGAAAACGTAAAAGCTGTAGCCGCCAGCCTGCAAAAAGGGGTAGGCGACGTTACGGCCGTGGTTTTGGACCGCCCCCGCCACTCCGGTATAATCAGGGAGCTGCGGGAAATTGGCGCCCGTATCAAATTGATTACGGATGGAGATGTTTCTCCTGCGGTTGCAACAGCCATACCCGGGTCAGGCGTTGATATGGTCCTGGGGATAGGCGGCGCCCCGGAAGGAGTCCTGGCGGCGGCAGCGCTGCGCTGCCTCGGAGGAGAATTCCAGGGAAGGCTCTGGCCGGAAGACGAAGATGACAGGAAGCGTGCCCGGAAACTGGGGATTACTGATATCAACAAGATACTGACCATGGATGACCTGGTAAGAGGCGATGATGTAATCTTCACGGCAACAGGCATAACCGACGGTGATTTTCTCAAAGGGGTCAGGTACTTTGGTAATACAGCCACAACTCATACCATCGTCATGCGTGGGGCAACCGGGACCGTGCGTTTTATAGATGCCCGGCACCGTATAGATAAGAAACCCAAATATGTTAAAATATAATAATGCAAAAGGACTATAATAAAGTATAATTGAAATAGAAACTACTTAACTAAAGCCGCACAATCGAAGGGAGAATAATCATAGTCGTGGGGTCCAGGCTAAAAAAATTAAAACAGCTGCGCTGGTTGCGGTACAAATATCTGACTTTTGTCCGGATAAAAGATAATCCTTATAACATTGCGGTGGGGGCGGCGCTTGGCATCTCTTTCGATATACTGCCCACCTTCGGACTGGGTGTTATTGCTGCGTATTTTATTGCCAGTCTGGTCAGAGTTAACCGCCTGGCTGCCGTTATCAGCGCTGTTGTCTTTAAACTGGCCATACCTTTTTTTATTTTTATCAATCTCAAAACCGGCCAGTTGTTTATTAAAGAGGACCTCATCCAGGCAAACGATGACCTTATACAGGCAAACATGGAACTGATTCCCCACTCCTGGCTTAACTTTGACTGGTCTCATCTCGGACGATCCTTTTTGCTGGGGAGCGTTATCAACGCCGTCGTTTTTTACGGCGTTGCCTACTTTCTGGTCTACCGGTTTTTAAATTGGAGGCGTTCAACCAAAGGTTGAAAGCAAAAGGGTAAAAGCGGTCTTGCACCAAATAAAATCCTATGCTATAATCAAAGACTGTATGAGGATATTAAGTTTAAGTGCAGCTAAGGCTTGAAGTTTTCTTTAAAAGAGGTGAGAATATGAAAGAGGGAATTCATCCAAAATACCAGAAGGCTACAGTGACCTGTGCGTGCGGCGAGTCCTTTGAAACGGGTTCGACCAAACAAAACCTGAAAGTAGAAGTATGTTCCAAGTGTCATCCCTTCTATACTGGAAAACAGCGTTTAGTTTATACTACCGGCCGGGTAGAGAGGTTTAAAAACAAGTACGGTCTTGAATAGTTAACAGGTAGCAGAGCCCAGGCTCTGCTATATTTATACCAGGGGTCAGACTTGCCAGAAAGCAGGTGAGGGTTTATGTCCAAGTTTAATTACGGCGGCCAGGCAGTTATCGAAGGGGTGATGATGCGGGGCCGTAAAAGTATGGCGATTGCGGTGAGAACGGCGCCGGATGAGATAGTGCTGGAGACGCAGGCGCTGAGTTCTGTCGTGGAACGCATTCCTTTTTTGAAGTGGCCTGTTATCCGGGGGTTTATTGCTTTGATTGAATCCCTGGTCATCGGGGTGCGCTCCCTTGCCTTTTCGGCCAACCAGGTCGTTGAAAGCGAGGGGGAAGGGGAAACCATCAGTTCCTGGGAACTGACGCTCTCTGTGACTTTTGCCATTGTCATGGGTGTGGGACTGTTCTTTTTGCTGCCGGCGGGCTTGGCTCACCTCCTGGAAAGGTATGTGCAGCAGCCAGTCTGGCAGAATATTATAGAAGGTCTGTTTCGGATAGCTATATTCCTGGCGTATGTCTGGGGTATATCCTTTATGAAAGACATCAGGCGGGTTTTTCAATACCACGGAGCCGAACATAAAGTAATACATGCCCATGAGTCAGGGCAGGAATTAACAGTAGAAAACACCCGTAAATTTTCTACCATGCACCCCCGCTGCGGGACCAGTTTCCTTCTGGTGGTCATGGTGATTAGTATCTTGATTTTTTCCCTGCTGGGAAAGCAGACACTGGGGATGCGGCTGCTGTCCAGGGTTATCCTGCTGCCGCTGGTAGCCGGGATTTCATACGAATTTATCAAACTGGCCGGCAAATACCCCCACAACAAAATATTACGTATCCTGAGCGCCCCGGGGATGTGGCTGCAAAAACTAACCACAGGCGAACCCGACGACAGCCAGTTGGAAGTGGCTATTCGTGCTTTGAACGGGGTGCTGGAAGCGGAGGAAGGTGTATAAAATGCTGGAGAAATTGCAGCAGTTGGAAGAACGGTATGAAGAACTGGGCAGGCTTATCAGCGACCCTGAAATTATCAGCCGGCAAAGTGAATGGCAAAAAAACACCAGGGCTCATGCCGCGCTTGAAGAGGTTGTTTCCACATACAGGCAATACGTGGATGTTATAAAAAGGAGCGATGAAAACAGGAAGCTGCTCGACGATAAATTGGACCCCGATTTTCGCGAACTGGTTGAGCAGGACCTTGGCGAACTCAAAGAGGAGCAGGAACGCCTGGAAAAGCAATTGAAAGTTTTGCTCCTGCCCAAAGACCCCCATGACGAAAAGAACGTCATCATGGAAATACGCGGGGGGACCGGCGGGGAGGAAGCCGCCCTCTTTGCCGCCGACCTTCTCAAGATGTACAGCCGTTATGCCGAAAGGCAGGGCTGGAAAGTTGAATTGCTCTCCGCTAATTACACCGATATCGGGGGGTTTAAGGAAGTAATTATAATGATTGAAGGAAAAGGCGCATACAGCCGCCTGAAATTCGAAAGCGGCGTCCACCGGGTCCAGCGCATTCCGGTAACTGAATCGGGAGGCAGGATCCATACCTCGGCGGCTACGGTGGCCGTATTGCCGGAGGCAGAAGAAGTTGATATTGATATTAGCCCTAACGACATCAGGATAGATATTTTTTGCTCCAGCGGTCCGGGCGGGCAATCAGTCAACACTACCCAGTCCGCGGTGCGGATAACGCACCTCCCCACCGGCATGGTCGTGTCGTGCCAGGACGAGAAATCCCAGCACAAGAATAAAGATAAGGCCATGAAGGTATTACGGGCCAGGCTCCTGGAAAAAGCGCAGGAAGAACAAGCCGGGGAACTGGCCAGCGTCCGTAAGACAATGGTCGGGAGCGGCGACCGCAGTGAACGGATCCGCACCTATAACTTTCCCCAGGGCAGGGTTACCGACCACAGGATAGGCTTGACCGTATACCAGCTGGAAAACGTGCTGCAGGGCGACCTGGACGAGTTTATCAGCGCGCTGATTACCTCCGATCAGGCCGAAAAATTAAAACGCGTGGAGTGAACTTAAAATATCACGGCAGAGAAGCCGTACACCGTTTTTGGGTGTGCGGCTTGCAATTTGTCAAGTAAATTGGTTTAATAAATTTAACAATTTTTATTACTTTTCTATTTTTTATTTAGATATAATGTGATAAATTATTACCTAGAGAAAAGTGGGAAAAAAATGAACGAACCTGATAAACCGGTGGCCGGCTCACAAGCTCTGAAGTGGGCGGTCGAAGTCCTGACCGGAAAAGGGCAAAAGCGGCAGGCAGCATGGCTGGAAGGCAGGCTGCTGTTAAGCAAGGCCTGGAACAAAAAAGGAATAGACCTGGTTACGGCTTTAAATGATTTTTTAGCAGCTCAAACCTGGAACGAATACAGGGATTTAGTGACGCTGCGGGCACAGGGAGAGCCTTTGCAGTATCTTTTGGGCGAACAGGAGTTTATGGGCCTTCCCTTTAAAGTATCTCCCGAGGTGCTTATCCCCCGCTGGGATACCGAAATCCTGGTCAATGAAGCCCTGCAGGAGGCAGAGGACATTGCTGCGCCCCGGATATTGGATCTGGGAACGGGAAGCGGCGCCATTGCGGTCAGCCTGGCCTATTATTTGCCACAGGCGCTGGTCTGGGCTTCCGATATATCGCAGGAAGCTTTAGAGGTGGCCCGGGAAAACGCCGGGCGGTTAAACGTTGCAGACAGAATCACTTTCGTTTGCGGCAACCTGTTTGCTCCTTTAAAAAAGGAGGTCAGGTTTGATTTGATCGTGTCCAACCCCCCTTATATTAGTGAAAAAGAGTACATGACCCTTGACCCTGAAGTTAAAAAAGAGCCATGCGGCGCCCTCTGCGGGGGTAAAGACGGCCTGGATTATTATCACGCCATTGGGGCTGCAGCCGGGGAGCGCCTGCTTGCAGGGGGCCGGCTTCTTATGGAAATCGGTTGGAAACAAGGAAGCGCTGTCAGTAAAATACTGCAGGAGAATAACTTCGGGGATATAAGAATAATAAAGGATTGGGGCGGCCACGACAGGGTTATTGCCGGAAAATATCAAGTTTGGATATAAAAAAATAATTAGAGAATAAACAAGGACAATTCCATATTTATGTAGAACCTTACTTAAGATAATTCTTGATTCTGGCTTTACGGGCACGGGTTGTAAAGGGGGATATTCCTGGATTTCTCACTGCAACCTGATTACCGGCAGCAGAAAAAGAGTCAGGAAGAACAGTCATTCAGGAGGGACACCAGTGTACAGAACATTTATACGGTTATTAATATTTGACTTTTCCTTAATTTCCGGCGCCATATTATCTCCGGTCCGGGCGTGTCTTATGCTGCCCGGCAGCCGTGGATTTATGATCCGGGAATTATATGGAGGGTTATTTTTATTTTCCGCGTTACGTTCCAGGTTCATTATTAATGTTTTAATAGGTGGTATGTTATGAATAAAAAAACAGGCAAAACGACCCGGATTATCGGCTCCGAGTTAAAGCAGTTCATAGTACTTTCATCGATCCTTTATGTATTTTGGATAGTCTTATCCGGCATATTTAAGACGAAATTTTTAGTGATAGGCCTGGCCACATCCCTGATCACTGCCTGGCTTGTCCGGCCCTTGCTTCGCTTGCCTTCTGCAGCCGGACCGGATGAGTATTATTTAGCCTTTGACTTTCCATATTTGAAATACCTGGCGTACCTGCCCTGGCTTTTGTTGGAGATCGTCAAGGCCAATATAGATGTAGTTAAGCTGGTCCTGGACCCTAAAATGCCTATAGACCCCAGGGTCATAACCTTTAAAAAGCAGATGGCCAATCCCCTGGCGCACGTTACCCTGGCGAATTCAATTACCCTGACTCCCGGTACGGTAACCCTGGACTTGGTCGAAGGAGTATACCATGTCCATGCTATTTCGGAAGCGGCCGCCCTTGCCCTGTCACCCCACGAAGGCGAGGGGGAAATGCCCCGGCGGGTAGCCGGTGTTTTCGGCGAGCAGGAGACCGGAGCGAGAGAGGGAGGGTTATCATGACTTTTGAAAACCTTTTTATTGCCCTGGTGATAGGGCTGGTAGTTCTGGTAATGCTTATGCTTATCCGTGTTTACAAGGGACCTACCGTCTACGACCGTCTGAATGGTTTGGGTGTGATTGGTACTGACGCCATACTGGTCCTGGTCATACTGGGGTTTTTGAGCAGACGTGAAGATATGTACGTTGATATTGCTATCTCCTATTCGATACTCGGTTTTATCGGACTGGTTGTGATTGCAAAATACCTGGAAGGGAGAGAGGATAGCGACGCATGAAAATACTTGCTGTTTTGTTTTTGCTGGCAGGCTTTTTCTTTACAGCTGTTGCCGCCATCGGTGTGCTGAGATTACCTGATTTCTATACCCGCCTGCACGCTTCGGGCAAGGCGGATACTTTAGGGATTTCCTTATCCCTGCTCGGCCTGGCAGTTTACGAGGGCTTTTCGCTGGTCAGCGTAAAAATAATCCTGATCGCAGTCTTTATATTTCTGGCAAACCCCACGGGGACCCATGTCCTGGCGAAGGCGGCTTACCGCTCGGGAGTCAAACCGTGGACCAAAAAGGAGGGAACGTAGATGAAGGAACTGTTACTGATCACAGTCCTCCTGGTATTTATGGTTGCCACAGGCGCTCTGGCCCTTTTTCTCCGTGACTTGCTGGCTTCGGTCATCCTTTTTTCCGGATTCAGTTTTTTTGCCGTATTGATTTATCTTACACTGGGGGCCCCTGACGTTGCCTTTACCGAAGCCGTTGTGGGTGTGGTAGCTACCACCTTCTTTATTGCCGCCCTCAGGAGATTGAAAAGGGGGAGTTCACGGTGACAAGATTCATCTCGTTTTTTGGCCTGGGGCTGATGACCCTAATGCTGTTTATCACCACAAGCGGCCTCCCTGTGCTGTTTGACCCTGAGTCGCCCGCGGCGCTTCACGTTTCCCCCAGGTACATTGAAAAGAGCCACGAGGAGACAGGATCTCCAAACTTTGTCACAGCTGTGCTGGCTGACTACCGGGGTTATGATACACTGGGCGAGACAACGGTTATTTTCACCGCCGGCCTTGCCACCGTACTATTGTTAAGGGCTGCCAGAAAAGATTCTGACCGCATCCCGGGAGGGAAGGAAGAATGAACAGGAGATTTGGCACTATCGTACTAGGGACAGCTTTCAGGTTTCTTGTTCCCTTTATTATGGTGTATGGAATGTATGTATTAATGCATGGAGAATACAGCCCCGGCGGAGGCTTCCAGGCAGGCGCACTATTTGGCATTGCCGTAGTGCTGGACCGGCTTGTCCAGGGTGAAGAGGCCATGCTCAGCATATCCGGGACCAAAGCCGTTATCCTCGCCGGGATCGGGACATTCATCTATGGTTTTATCGGGGTTTTAACAGTCCTTTTGAACGGAAACTTTTTGGAATACGGCGTGTTTCCCCTTGACATGATTGAGGGCGAGAGGCATGCCTTGGGCATCCTTGGGATTGAAATCGGGGTAACCATTTGTGTTATGGCCACGATAATAGCCATTTTCGATGCACTAACCAGAAGGGAAGAGTGGTAGTATGAAAGAACTGTTATCCCAGTATTTTATATACTGGTTGATTTTGGTCCTTTTTATGATTGGGCCCTTCGGGATGATCTATAAAAAGAACCTTGTAAAAAAACTAATGGCTATGAATATTATGCAAGTGGCCGTTATTATTTTCTTCCTGGTGCTCGGACAAAAAGCAGGTGGAACAATACCTATTGAAATCCATGGCCTGACAGGGGTCGAACATTATATAAACCCGCTTCCCCACGCCCTGATGCTAACGGCCATAGTCGTAAGCCTTAGCACGACAGGGGTGGCTTTAGCCCTCTTGCTTCTCATCCAGAGGCGCTTCGGGACGCTGGAAGAAGACGAAATGTTGCGGAGGATGAATCAATGAGGGAACAGTTGCCTGCTTTAATAGTTATTGTGCCGCTTTTGACCGCTCTTGTTACTCCCCTGATTGCGTATTTGTCCGCAAAGCTGCTGCGAGCTGTTGTGACGGGCGCGATTCTTGTTTCAAACTTAAGCGCCATGGGCGCCCTGCTCCGCGTCCTTGCGGAGGGACCGTGGCATTACAGGTTTGGCGGGTGGGCGCCCCCCTGGGGCATTGAATACGTCATCGATCCCTTAAGCGGGGGCATGGCCGTGCTTATCTCCTTTATCAGCCTGGTCGTCGCGGTCTATTCAGGTCCGTTTTTAAAAGAGGACACCTGGCTGAGAAAAGGGATCTTTTACGCGCTTTATCTCTTATTGACGGCTGGGCTGCTGGGGATGGTGGTAACAGGGGATGCCTTCAACCTCTATGTTTTCCTGGAAATATCCTCACTGGCCGCATATGCCTTGATTGCCTCGGGGGGTGAAAAGGCGACTGTAGCCGCTTTCCGCTATCTTCTCATCGGAACGGTGGGAGCTTCGTTTTATCTCCTGGGTGTCGGCTATCTTTATTCAGTTACAGGGTCGCTCAATATGGCCGATCTGGCTTTAAGGCTGCAGCCTTTAACAGAGTCACCGGCTGTCATGACTGCCGTGCTCATGCTCCTGGTGGGAATGGCTATCAAAATGGCGCTCTTCCCCCTTCACGGGTGGCTGCCCGATTCTTACACGTACGCGCCGCCGCCTGCCGCCGCCTTTATCTCCGGCGTAATGACCAAGGTATCGGCCTATGTTCTGTTGAGGTTTTTCTTCTTTGTATTCAGCGCCGTAAGCGGGCCGGTTCCCGCCGCTCTTACCGTTCTTGGCTGGGCTGCGGCTGTAGGGATCATTATCGGTTCGGTCATGGCTATTGCCCAGAGCGATTTTCGCAGGATGCTGGCCTATTCAAGTGTCGCTCAGATCGGTTACATCGTGCTGGGTTTGGCCATCGGTAATATGTACGGATTAATCGGAGCTGTCCTGCACATCCTAAACCACGCGGTTATGAAGAGCTGCCTTTTCCTGGTGGCGGGCGGTGTCAAGTGGAAAACGGGCGAACACACTATTGAGAAATATGCGGCCCTGTGCCGCCAAATGCCGTTGACAATGGGAGCTTTTCTTATCGCAGCTCTTTCCATGGTGGGGCTGCCGCCTACCGCAGGGTTCTTCAGCAAATGGTACCTGGCGCTGGGCGCGATAGAAGCCGGCATGTGGCCTTATATAGCAGTAATAGTGCTCAGCAGCCTGTTGAATGCCGTCTACTTTTTCCGCGTGATCGAACATGTTTATATGAAAAAAGCCGGGCCAAAGCCGGCCGAAGCAAGCGGTAGCGGGATGGAACTGCCGGCCGCCATGCTTTTGCCCATTGTCCTTTTAGGCGTAGGGATACTGGTTATAGGCATACTGAACGAGTCAATTGTCACACAAATCCTGCAATATGCAATTCCGGGGGGTGGACGCTAGATGGACGTTAACGCAGTACTTGATTACCGGCCGTTATGGGCGGTCCTGGTCTCACTGGCAGCTGCCGGATTGATCTTACTGAGTGACAGGCGTCCCAATCTCCGTGAATCGTGGACGATCCTGGCGGCTTTTGTTAAGGCGGCTGTTGTTTATTCCATGCTTCCTGCCGTCTTGTCGGGGACAGTATTCGAAACAACGCCCTTTTATGTTGCGAAGGGGATTGTCCTGCACCTTAGGGTGGATACGGCGGGGATGCTTTTTGCCGCCCTGGCCTCGGCCCTGTGGGTGGTCACATCCTTTTATTCCATAGGCTATATGCGGGAACTGGATGAAAAACACCAGACCGGTTATTTCGCCAGTTTTGCCGTGTGTCTTTCAGCTACCATGGGGATTGCTTTCGCTGCCAACCTGCTCACATTTTTCGTGTTTTATGAAATACTGACTATAGCCACTTATCCCCTGGTCATTCACAAGCGCAATGAAGAAGCAATAAATTCCGGACGCAAGTACCTGGTCTACACCCTCATTGCCGGACAGTTGTTACTCATCGGGATCGTTTGGGTACAACTGCTGGTAGGAAACGGAGACTTCCAGGCAGGTGGTTTCCTGGCTGGCAAGGCATCTACCGGGGTACTGCAGGTTATCTTTGTTATGATGGTGATAGGGACTGCTGTTAAAGCAGGCGTAATGCCGCTGCACGGCTGGCTTCCCGCGGCTATGGTCGCCCCGACGCCCGTCAGCGCCCTGCTCCATGCCGTCGCTGTCGTTAAGGCCGGCGCTTTTGGAATCGTCCGGGTAATCGGTTATGTGTTCGGACCCCGGCTGCTGGCCGATATAGGCGTAGCATCCGTGCTGGCCTGGGTCGCAGCTTTCACAATTATTGTATCTTCCCTTATAGCCATGAACCAGGATAACCTCAAACGAAGGCTGGCCTTTTCCACGGTCGGACAATTGTCTTACGTTGTCCTGGGAGCGTCCCTGCTCACTCCTTTGGGATTCTTAGGCGCTATGTACCATATCATAGCCCATGCTTTTATGAAAATAACCCTCTTCTTCTGCGCCGGCGCGCTGCACGCTACCCATCACATCGACAATGTCAGCCAGATGAGGGGGATCGGGCGCAAAATGCCGTTTACGATGGGGGCCTTCGCTATCGGCTCTTTGGGGATTGCGGGCCTGCCCTTTATCGTGGGCTTTATCAGCAAGTGGAACCTGGCCCTGGGCGCCCTGCAAAGCGGGCAGTGGATCTTCATAGCGGTACTGATTGTAAGCGCGATGCTGAGCACCTTTTACCTGGTTTCTATCGTATATATAGCTTTTTTCAAAGATCCGCCTGAAAAAGCACAACACGGAGAACAGCAGGACCACCACGGGGAGCACAATGGCGATCATCACGGCGGACACGGGACCAATCAGGGAGAAGCCAATATGGCTATGCTTATCCCGCTCGTGATTACGGCTGTTGTTTCTTTGGTCCTGGGAGTATTACCCAATGCGGGCGGGAATTTTTACGAACTGGCCGCTAAGGCAGCCCAAAGCATTTCCGGCGGCAATCTATTGGGAGGAGGATGGTAAAAATGACAACGAACAAGGTACTGGTCATAAGCGGGGCTGTACTAATCCTGTCCATCCTCGTGGAGTTGATTTTCGTTCACCCTCATGTTTATTACTGGTGGCACGGTTTTATAGGATTTGATGTTGTTTACGGCTTCGTGGGCGGCCTTGGCATCATTATGTTTGCCAAAACACTGGGCAAGTTGTTCATCCAAAGGCCGGAGAAATACTATGCCGGAGGTGAAGAGGACAATGATTGAATTCCATCCGGGCTATATCCTGTTACTTGGAGCATTATTAGCTGCTGTCCTGCCTTTGCGTTTTCGCCAGGGCATAATGGTCTTAGCGCCTCTTCTGGCAGTGGCGGCCGTATTCGGCCTGAAAACGGGGACTGTCTGGACCTATGATTTCATTAATAAAATAGAGCTGGCGCCACTTAAAGTAGACCAGCTCTCCTGGATATTTGCTTTAATATTTACTTTGATCGCGCTTTTGGGAAATATCTATGCGCTCCACATCAGGAACTCGGGTGAAAGCGCAGCCGCCCTGGCCTATGCGGGAGCTTCCTTAGGGGTAGTATTCGCCGGCGACTGGGTAACCCTCATTTTCTTCTGGGAGCTCATGGCTGTTACTTCTGTTTTTCTGATCTGGTACCGCAAAGCGCCGCAGGCGATAGGCGCTGGTTTTAGATACCTGCTCGTTCATTTCTTCGGCGGCAACCTGCTGCTGGCAGGGATATTCCTCAAGGTTACGGCTGGACAAAGCGCCATAACAGCGCTGACGGGTACAAATGATGCTGCGTTTTGGCTGATTCTCCTGGGCATTTCCGTCAATGCTGCCATACCGCCGCTTCATGCCTGGCTGACGGACGCCTATCCCGAAGGCACTGTCACAGGCAGCGTCTTTCTAAGCTCTTTTACTACAAAAGTTGCGGTATACTGTCTTATCCGGGTCTTCCCGGGCACGACACTGCTCATCTGGGCCGGTACGGTGATGGCCCTCTACGGTGTCATTTACGCTGTTTTGGAGAACGATATGAGGCGCCTATTGTCCTACCATATTGTAAGCCAGGTGGGATACATGGTCGCCGCTGCGGGCATAGGCACAGACCTGGCCTTGAATGGGGCCGCCTCCCATGCTTACAGCCACATCCTCTATAAATCCCTGCTGTTTATGGGGGCGGGTGCGGTCATCTATTCTACCGGTAAGCGGAAACTCTCCGACCTGGGCGGTATATTCCGCAAGATACCGGGTGTTGTGGTTTTGTATATGATCGCCGCTTTTTCCATTTCCGGCGTTCCTCTGTTTAACGGATTTATCAGCAAATCGATGATAGTTTCGGCTGCGGCGTACAGCCATTTGCCTGCTGTTGAGCTTTTACTGTATCTTGCCGGAGTCGGTACATTCCTCAGTTTGGCTCTGAAAATCCCTTATCTTGCTTTCTTTGGTCCCGACCGGGGCATCGAGCCTGTCAGGATTCCCCTTAACATGTATGTGGCCATGGCCGGGGGAGCTTTTCTTTGCACGATGTACGGGATATTTCCCAACCTGCTCTATATGTATCTGCCCTTTAACGCTACTTATGAACCGTATACCACGGATCACGTCGTATCCACCGTACAACTGCTGGTAGCTACTATCCCGGCGTTCTGGCTCCTGTTATACAAATTTGTCGATGTCCTGAAAGTCTCCCTGGACACCGACTGGTTCTATCGCAAACCGCTGGCTGTTCTGATTAATGGTCTGGTTTACGCAGTCTGCCGGATCCGGGACGAGTTCGGCGTGTTGGGGAATAAAGCGCTCCGGGCTGTAATGCCGTTTTTCGTCAATCCTATGAAATGGGCTCCTCCCTGCGACGGGGAGTTTTGTCCGGTATACAGAGAAGACCAGTACCGTTTTTCCGTGGGCATAACAGTTCTGATGGGTCTTTTGGTCTTCATTGTTTCAGTGTCTTATATCTGGCTGGTGCGCTGAACAAAACCAAACTTATAAGACAGCGGCTCATTTTACTTATTTTACATATACGGTGCCGTACGGAGTGGAGTACTGTGAAGCGCTTAAGCGGTCGTTGCCATTGGCAAACAAAGGCAGGACAATGTTGGCAAAGATCAGTATGCTTACGATAACAGTACCTATTAACAAGGACAGATGATTCTTTTTAAACACCGTTTACACCCCCAATTTGGATTGTAAATTTAAAATCAACATGAGTTAATAAGATATTCCGGGAAAAACAAAGCAGGCATCTGTCCCCTGGATGGGGGTGATACCTGCAGGAACGGCAAAGAGAGGACCCCTTGCCTGATGCAAGTCAGGATATGGTCTCCCCGGGACGGGTAAACACCATATCGTGTTGAACCAAGACATTATTACATTATTAAAAGTTAATAAAAGTTAAAGTTAAATAAAAATTAACAAAGGACTTTCTGACAAACTAAAAAAGCAGGCTTTCAATCCCCTTGAGGGTTGTTGCCTGCAGACCGCATAAGGTTTTGGCCTTATGTTATGTCAGGGTTCGGCGCAAGGTGCCTTCCGGCGAGCCTTGTACCTTCGTTCCACATATTGATTTAAAATCATTATAAAGCTATATTTTCAGGTTGTAAAGAGTGAATCTCAAAAATGTATAAAATATTTTTTGGACCAATATTTTTTGGAGTATCGCAAATTTTGAGGGAGGGTGCAGCTGCAGGTTGTGCTTTATTTTTTTATCAAAATAAGGCAATTTGTGTTATACTAATTTTTAACGCGGCAGCCAAGAAAAGTCAGAAATTTTTGCCGCTCACCTCTACAGCCGGAAAGGTCGGATAACTTGAAAACATTGCTCTGGAAAATAGAGCCCGGTAATATAGACAAAAATATTATCGAAAGAGCTGCGCGTCTGATCCGGCAGGGGAGCCTGGTCGCTTTTCCCACGGAAACCGTATACGGTTTGGGCGCCGACGGTCTTAACCCCTCAGCCGTGGACAGGATATTCGAGGCCAAAGGGCGGCCGGGCGATAATCCTCTCATCCTTCATATTGCCGATTACAGGGACGTTTTTTACCTGGCAAAAATCATGCCCTTAAAAGCCCAGGTCCTGGCGGAACAGTTTTGGCCAGGCCCTTTGACGCTCGTTTTGCCTAAAAACAGACAGATACCTGCCCAGGTCACGGCAGGTCTGGACACGGTAGCTGTCCGCATGCCGGCACACCCGGTAGCCCGGGCGTTGATAAGGGAAGCCGGCGTGCCTGTTGCCGCGCCCAGCGCCAACAGGTCGGGTTATCCCAGTCCTACCCGGGCGGAACACGTCTGGGATGACCTGGCCGGCCGGATTGAAGCTATCCTGGATGCGGGGCCCACCGGAGTTGGTTTGGAGTCAACCGTCCTGGATATGTCACAAGAAACACCGGTCATCTTAAGGCCGGGCGGCGTTACGCAAGAACAACTCTCTGCTGTGATAGGCCTTGTGGAGATGGATCGGGCTCTGTCTGACCCGCTGGCAGCGCCCAAAGCTCCCGGGATGAAATACACCCATTATTCCCCGGGGGCGGAAGTTTTCTTAATAGCCGGGGAACCTGAAAATGTTGTGCGTAAGGTTAACCGTCTTGTGGAAGACTATGCCGGACAGGGCAAAAAGGTGGGCCTGCTTCTGACTGACGAGGTATGGGAAAAAGCGGGCGATATCAAGGCAGCCTACGGACAAAGCCTGGGGAGCCGCCGGCAGTTGGATGCCATAGCGCGCAATATTTATTGCGAACTGCGCCGCTGTGACGAGGCCGGTGTGGATATAATCCTAACGGAGACGTATGAAGAAGAAGGGCTTGGTACAGCCCTGATGAACCGCCTGCTTAAATCAGCAGGCTATAAAGTAATAGATTCTTAATAAGGCTAAAATTTTGCGGACTGCATAACATAGAATAAAAGACAGACGCGTTTGCGGCAATAAATGGGGAGGATACATGAACTATTTGACGGTTCTTTTTGTATCGGCAGCGTTGGGTGTGGATGCCTTTTCCGTGGCAGTCAGCATCGGATTGACCGGTATAAAAAAGAAAAAGATGCTTTCGGTTATGGGAATTGTCACGCTTTTTCACATTCTCATGCCGCTGTTGGGCCTTACCATGGGCACTTACCTGGGCCGCATCGCCGGACCCATGGCCGGCACGATCGGGGCCCTGGTTCTGATTACCATCGGACTGAGTACCATATGGGGCAATATCAATGCGTCTGTGACAGCCATGGAAAGAAAGATCATTAATATTTCCGGTCCCGTCAGCCTCGTAGTGATGGCGGCCAGCGTGAGCCTGGACGCATTAACGGTTGGATTTGGGCTGGGCGCGCTAAAGGTTGACTTGTTTTTGACAGTGATGACGATGGGTATCATAGCCGGAGTAATGACTGCAGCCGGTCTCTTATTTGGCAGGGGGCTGAATCATACTTTTGGCGAAAAAGCCGAAATAATCGGCGGTCTTATCCTGGTGCTGATAGGGTTCAAATTACTATTTCACTGACAGCAGGAGGGCACAAGTACATGTCGAAAACAATACTGTTCGTGTGTACCGGCAACACCTGCCGGAGCTATATGGCCCAAGCGATTGCGAAAAACTACCTGGCGCAGTTACAGGACAAGGGGATGGATCTAAAAATCCTTTCCGCCGGAACGGGGGCGTTTGAAGGCGAACCTCCTTCCCTGCATGCCAAGACCGTCTTATCAGAGATGGGGCTTAAGGAGGAAGACCACCGTTCGGTTTTCCTTACACCGGAACTCATCAGGGAAGCGGATCTGGTCCTGGTGATGACCCAAAACCAGAAAAGACACATCCTGCGGTTAGATCCGCAGGCCCGGGACAAAGTATACCTGTTGAAGGAATACGCCGCTGACCGCGCGGAACAAAGCCGGATGGGTCAAAAAAACAAACTGCAGGCGAAACTGGGGGAAATAGAAAAACAGCTTGCCGTATGGGAGGACAGGCTTTCCCGGGTAGCGGCGGAGGAAGAGGCCCGGCTTAGGGAACTGGAAAAAGAAATTCAAGACAAAGACATCCTGGACCCGTTTGGCCAGCCGGTTGACTGCTACCGCGCATGTGCCGCCCAACTGCAGGAATACATTGCAAAGGCCCTGGACGGCTTTATGGCTGACGATAAGCGGGATTAACAAAAACAAAAAATATTTTAAAAAACAGAAGGAAAGTGTTTCAAAATTGTAGAAATACCTCGTTTAGTGTTTAAAAAAGTTGTATTGAAACAGGCGCCTTAAAAGACACTTGTACTATAATAGTTATTTAAAAAGTTGTATTGAAACAGGGGAGTGTAAGAAATTGCAAATTGCCATTGGATCCGATCACGGGGGTTACATACTTAAGGAAGAAATCAAGAAATGGCTCGAAGAAAAGGGCTGCGAGTGCAGGGATTTCGGTACAGACAGCGCGGACTCCTGCGATTATCCGGACATTGCTGTCGAGGTAGCAAAGGCGGTGGCCTCCGGTCGGTATGAACGGGGTATCCTGGTCTGCGGCACGGGAATAGGGGTAAGTATCGCCGCTAACAAAATACCGGGCATCAGGGCCGCTCTATGCCATGACACCTTTTCTGCCAGGGCTTCCAGGGAACATAACGACGCCAATATCCTTACACTGGGCGAGCGTGTCATCGGGCGCGGCCTCGCTCTGGAAGTTGTGGAGGTCTGGCTTGGCGGAAGATTTGCCGGGGGCCGGCATCAAAAAAGGCTGGACAAGATTGCCGCCCTGGAAAAAGAAAACAATTAGAAATATGCGGATAAGAGAGAAAAGAAAGTAAAAACCGGAGGTTCAGTATGGACTGTTTGCAGATTACTTCTGACGTAAAGAAAGCCCTGCAGGAACTGCTGGCGTCAGCCGGGCTGAAGGAAAACAGCATTCTGGTGGTTGGCTGCAGCACAAGCGAAGTGGCAGGCCAAAAAATTGGAACCGCTTCCAGTCTGGAGATAGCCGGCGCCGTCCTGGACGGCCTGTATCCACTTTGCCGAAAGATGCGCCTGTACCTGGCGGTCCAATGCTGTGAACACCTCAACAGGTCGCTGGTGGTTGAGCGGGAGTGCATGGAACAATATGACCTGGAAGAAGTCGCTGTTTATCCCGTGCAGAAAGCCGGGGGCAGTCTGGCCTTTCAGGCTGTAAAGTCTTTCGCAGACCCGGTGGTGGTGGAAAATATCCGGGCGCATGCCGGACTGGATATCGGCGATACCTTAATCGGGATGCACCTGAGACCTGTTGCCGTACCTGTGCGCAGCACTGTCGCGTCAATAGGGCGGGCCCACTTGACGATGGCCCGGACCAGGCCGAAATTAATCGGGGGAGAAAGGGCATGCTACAGACCACAGGAATAAAAATCGGGAACAAAAATCAGGAACAAAAATTAAGCAGGCATTAAGCGGGAGGTATAAAGAGGAAATGGACTACATAGAAAAATATGTGCTGCCGGTTGACCCTGAACTTGCGCAATTTATTGAGGGAGAAGAAAAAAGACAGCGTGACAAAATCGAACTGATAGCATCCGAAAATTTTGTCAGCCGCGCTGTTATGGCTGCACAGGGCTCGGTTCTGACCAATAAATACGCGGAAGGTTACCCTGCCAAGCGGTATTACGGGGGCTGCGAATGGGTCGACAAAGCGGAGGACCTGGCCAGGGATAGGGCCAAAACCATTTTTGGCGCCGAACACGCCAACGTACAGCCGCATTCCGGCGCCCAGGCCAATACAGCGGTTTATTTTGCGCTGCTGGAACCCGGTGATACCATTATGGGCATGAACCTGTCGCACGGCGGGCATCTGACCCATGGAAGCCCCGTCAATATTTCCGGAAAGTACTTTAAATTTATTTCCTACGGGGTCGACCCCGTGACAGAAACGATAGATTATGAGGAAGTCGCGCGCCTGGCCAGGGAATCGCGTCCCCGTATGATTGTGGCCGGAGCCAGCGCATATCCCCGGATTATCGATTTTCCCCGGCTTGCCGCGACCGCGCGGGAAGTTGGCGCTTATTTAATGGTGGACATGGCCCATATTGCCGGGCTGGTGGCCGTGGGGCTGCATCCCAATCCCGTTCCCCATGCCGATATTGTTACCACAACGACCCATAAAACATTGCGGGGCCCGCGCGGCGGGATGATACTCTGCCGGAGCGAGTACGCCCAGGCCATAGACAAAGCAATTTTTCCCGGAATCCAGGGCGGTCCCCTGATGCACGTGATTGCGGCCAAAGCCGTATCTTTCAAAGAGGCCCTGCAGCCGCAGTTCAAGACGTATCAGGAACAAATCGTCAGGAACGCCGCGACCCTGGCCGGAGCCCTTGCTGAAAAGAGTTTCCGACTGGTCTCGGGCGGTACCGACAACCACCTCATGCTGGTAGATTTAAGGAACAAAAACATCACCGGAAAAGATGCGGAAAAACTGCTGGATGAAGCCGGCGTTACAGTGAATAAGAATACGATCCCGTTCGATCCACAGAGCCCCTTTGTCACCAGCGGGATCAGGATAGGCACCCCTGCCGTTACCACGCGAGGGATGAAAGAACCGGAGATGCAAAAAATAGCCGAAGTAATCGACCTGGTTATATCGCGCCGCAGCGACGCAGCTTCTCATGACCGGGCTGTGGGTATCGTACGCGATTTGACCGCCAGGTTCCCACTGTTTGCAAATCAGGGGCTATGAGCGGTGATGAAGGAGGGGCTTTCGTGCGTCCGTCTTGGGATGAATACTTTATGGAGATCGCAAAACTGGTGGCTTCCAGGTCAACCTGCCTGCGGCGCCAGGTAGGCGCTATAATCGTAAAAGACAAGCACATCATCGCGACCGGATATAACGGCGCTCCCAGCGGTCTTGACCACTGCGCCGACACCGGCTGCCTCCGGGAAAAACTGGCCGTTCCCGCCGGGGAAAGACATGAACTCTGCAAAGGCCTTCATGCCGAGCAGAATGCCATAATCCAGGCTGCAGTCCATGGAGTGAGCGTGGCGGAAGGCGCCTTATACACCACGACCCAGCCCTGTGTCCTGTGCAGTAAAATGCTGATAAATGCCAGGATAAAAGAGATAGTTTTTGCCGGACCTTATCCCGACACCCTTTCTTTGTCCCTGCTGAAGGATGCCGGCATAATCCTGCGACCCTGGCCTAAGGAGGAGAAATGATGAAACAAAAGATCATTGCCCTGCCGCGTCTTAACAAACTGTCGCCGACCATGGAATCGACAGCCCTGAAACTGATGGAAGAAGCAGGAGAACTCGCCCAGGCCATTGGAAAATTCAGGGGACTAAACGGGGAGCCGACCAGGCGCGAGGAGTCGCAGGTAATCGAATACATCCTGCAGGAACTGCTGGATGTGGCGCAGACTGCCGTTTCTATGATGTTTGTCCTGGAGGAACAGTACCGGGTCGATATTGACAGAGCGGTTTTAAGGCATATTCAAAAACTAGTTGAAAAAGGTTATCTAACCTATGATGTGGGAGAATCAACCAATGAAACAACAATCTCGTAAAGTGCTGGCTGTATTCGGGACCAGACCGGAAGCCATCAAGATGGCCCCGCTGGTACTCGCCCTGCGGGATGACGCCGGAATAGAGTCGCGGGTTGTGGTTACAGCCCAGCACCGTGAAATGCTCGACCAGGTGCTGAGGCTTTTTCAAATCAAGCCCGATTATGACCTGGATATCATGCAGGCGGGCCAAACCCTCTATGATATTACTGCCCGTGCCCTGCTGGGCTTAAGGGGCGTGCTGCAGGAGGAAAGACCGGACCTGGTCCTGGTCCACGGGGATACCACGACCACGTTTGCCGGGGCCCTGGCCGCTTATTACGAACAAATCCCGGTCGGACATGTCGAAGCGGGACTGCGATCCGGCAACAAGTTTTCCCCTTTTCCCGAAGAGATGAACCGTACCCTGACCGGGGCCTTGTGCGACCTGCATTTTGCTCCCACCCTGACATCAAAGGCCAACCTTTTGGCAGAAGGCAAGAGCAGTGAGCATATTTATGTTACGGGCAATACCGTGATTGACGCTTTGTTAATGACCGTCAGGGCTGATTATCAATTTGAGGACCCGCTGTTAAAAAACATGGATTTCAATTCCCGGCGTGTGCTGGTTGTTACCACCCACCGCAGGGAAAACCTGGGGGAGCCCATGCGACAGATGTACCTGGCGATGAAAGACATTGTCCGTGATTTTCCCGATACCGTCCTGGTCTTTCCTGTTCATAAAAACCCGGCTGTACGCTCCGTGGTCGAAGAAGTCTTAGGCGGCGAGGAAAGGGTTGTCCTGGTCGAGCCTATGGACTATGAACCATTCGCTAATTTACTGAACAAATCCCACCTTATCCTGACCGACTCCGGCGGCCTGCAGGAAGAGGCCCCTTCACTCGGCAAGCCGGTCCTGGTGCTGCGGGAAAACACCGAGCGCCCCGAGGCGGTACAGGCCGGCACCGTGGAACTCGTGGGCACAGGACGTGAAAAGATCTATGAAACCACAAGAAGACTGCTTGCAGACGATAAGGCTTACCGGGAAATGGCCCAGGCCGTAAATCCTTACGGTGACGGGCAGGCTTGCCGGCGTATTATCCGGTGCCTCCGCTATTACTGGGGCTGGGATAAGGAAAGGCCCGCGCCGTTTACAGGGAAGTGAAAAGCTCCTGAACATTTGAATGTCAGGAGCTTTTTTGATCGCTATTCAAGTTGCTTGGTACAACCCCTTCTTTTGGAGGTTGTATTTTTGTTTCTTTCTTACCAGGGTTGAGAGGTCGATACCCAGTGAATCGGAGGCCTCCTTCAAAGTTTCATGTGCTTCTAAAGCTTCCCTGATGACAGCGGATTCGAAGTTTTCCAGTCTTTGTTTAAGATTAAGCTTAAGCGGGATGTTTGGCTCGTTAAAATTAAGGAAATCCAGTGAATCGGTATAAGCCAGGTTGTTGATAATATGTTCTTCAAAGGCCTTTGGTTCGATACAGTCCTGATCGGAAATAATAACCAGCCGTTCGATGGTGTTTTTCATCTCCCTGATATTGCCGGGCCAGTCATAGGTAAGGAACAATTCAATAGTCTGCGGCGAAAAACACCGGGACTTATGATATTTGCTGTTAAAATCCTCCAAAAAGTTCATAGCAAGCGGGACAATGTCGTCCCTCCTATATCTCAAAGCCGGAATCTTGATTTCTATAACATTCAAGCGGTAGTACAGGTCGCGGCGGAACTTTCCTTCTGCGATAAGCTTTTCCAGGTTAGCGTTGGTGGCTGCGATGACGCGGGTTTGCAGATTTATTGTTTTTGTACCTCCTACCCGGTAAATCTTTTTGTCCTGGAGAGCATTGAGAAGTTTTACCTGGAGCTGCAGAGGCATGTCGCCTATTTCATCAAGGTAAATAGTTCCGTTGTTGGCCACCTCAAATAGCCCGGCCTTTCCTTGCTTTTGTGCGCCTGTAAAGGCCCCGGGTTCATAGCCGAACAGTTCCGACTCCAGGAGCGCCTCAGGGATGGCGCCGCAGTTGACCTTGACAAAGCAGCCGTCACCGCTTCTTTCACTGACATCATGAATGAACTGGGCCAGGAAATCCTTGCCGACCCCGGTTTCGCCAAGGAGCAAGACAGGGCTGTCGACATCGGCCACTTTGAGGGCTTTTTCATAAATGTTTCTCATCATCTTACTGCGGATATTGGTAATGTTTTTGTTGGTCGTCTTAACCTCGATTTCCTTAAGCTGATGCTTGTAACCAAGGCTCAATGAGGTGATATTGGCAAGTTTATCGCGCAGGATGTTCAACTCGGTAAGGTCCCTGACAATACTGATGACCCTGGTCAGCTCTCCGTTGCTGAAAACCGGGGTGCCTGAGACCAGGCAGCTCTTGCCCCGGTAATAGTTGTTAATGGTGGAGGCGGGTGTTTTTGTCCGCAAGACCATGGCCGAACAGGAATTGGGCACAATATCGTTCTCCATCAGGTAATAGACAGATTTGCCGAGCACATCCTCCCTTTTCAAGCCTGACAAGGAAAGAAAGGCGTCGTTTACATAAAGAGTTACCCCGTTGCCGTCGCAAATAAAAATACCGTCATGAAGAACGTTAAACATGTTCTGATACAGCGCCAGCTGGTCATTTAACTGGTTGATCTGTTCCGAAAGCTGCTGGTATTTGGTCCGGTCGCGGCAGAAGACCAGAAAATAAGTAGTGGGAGGACTCTTAACTCTCAGCAGGTCCAGGGACAAGGTTTGACCGTTGGCCATATTGATTTTCTCCAGCTCATAAGGTTTGGTAAAACTAAAAACCTTGAATTCAGGAAGGTAAGTATTTAGCTTTTTGCCTAGCAGTTCATCTTCTTCTTTCTGCAGGATGCAGGCAAATTTGGAATTGATTTTTTTAATGACTAAAGAACTGTCCAAAACGGCAAAACCAAAGGAAATAGGTTCCAACTGGCTGAAAAATTCACTTTCCTTCATATTTTTCACCCCAAAATATTATATTCTTATAACCTAATAATAACTTAAATATGCAAATTAGCAAGAGGGGAACAAATATATATGCAAATGTGCACACCAACTTTCGTTTTAAGAGAGGCGAATTTTTTCGGCAGTTCGATTACTGAAGATTATATTATGCAAATATGCATATGGATGAATTTTAAACGGTCAGTTTTTATGCATATTTGCCTTTATTATGTTTGGCATAAATATTGCTTAGTAAAAACGATATCAGGAGAAACAGACAGGTATTTGTGTTATTTGCAGTGGCTTGTCATTCTTTTAATTGAAATAGCTGCCGGGGAGGTGAAGGTTTTCAGGTTATCATTTTAAACATATGGTAAGGCAAAACAGAAAAAAGGAGGGAGGATTTATATGTTAAGGCGAATTGCTAATTTCTTTGTTGCCGTGATGGAAAGATGGATGCCTGATCCTTTCCTGTTTGCGGCAATCCTGACAATGGTGACATTTATCCTGGCACTTATTTTTACCGACTCAGGGCCGCTTGCCGTGACGCTTATGTGGGGCAACGGGTTATGGGGACTATTAGTTTTTACGATGCAGATCAGTATTACTCTGGTCTTAAGCACCGCCTTTATCAGGACCAAACCTATTACAGGCTTTTTAAGATGGATGAGCAGTTTTGCTAAAAACCCACACCTGGCTTACTTAATAACAGCATTTATGGGTGGGGTATTTTCACTGATTTCCTGGGCCTGCGGGCTTGTGGCCGGGGCGTTCGTGGCTAAAGAAATGGCCAAGAATGTCAAAGGCTGCCATTATCCCCTGCTTGTCGCCTCCGGTTACTCCGGCTTCATGATCTGGCACATGGGGTACTCCAGCAGCGTCGGCTTGGTTATAGCCACGCCGAAACACTTCCTGGAAAGCATCATGGGGGTGGTGCCCGTTTCCCAGACAATTTTTGCCCCGTTTAACATGATTACGGCTCTGTTCCTTTTAATAACGATTCCATTCTTAATGGCCGCTTTAAAACCCGAAGAAAAAGGCATCAGAGAAATCGAACCTTCGCTTTTAGACAACCCGGAAGATGCCGCCACAGCAATTGCCGCTGTCAAAAAAACGCCGGCTGATGCTATGGAAACATCCCGTCTGATCAATTTGATTATCGGCATAGGAGGTCTTATCACCCTTGTGATGTATTACGGCAAGGGCGGCTCCCTGACAATGGACAGCATGAACCTCAGTTTCTTCACATTTGCTATTCTTTTAAGCAGAAATCCCCGGGAACTAATCAGAAATATTGTGGAAGGCGGCAAATCCCTGGGACCGATCGTACTGCAGTTCCCGATGTATGCCGGTATTATGGCCATCATGCTTAACTCTGGCCTGGCCAAGGTCATCGCCGGCTGGTTCGTTGCGATATCAACTCCGATAACACTCCCCTTCTGGTCCTTTATCAGTTCCGGGCTGGTCAACGTGTTTGTGCCTTCTGGTGGCAGCCAGTGGGCAGTGCAGGGGCCTATCATGATTGATGCTGCCAGGCAGATGGGTGTTGAATATCCTAAAATTGCCATGGCTGTCGCCTGGGGAGACCAGTGGACCAATATGATCCAGCCTTTCTGGGCCCTACCCATGCTGGCCATCGCCGGGATGAAGGCGAAGGATATAATGGGTTACTGTGTTATGGCCCTTATTTGGGGTGGAATAGTAATGGGGCTTGCTATTACATTCCTGTAAGAAAAACTGAAGAATTTAGAGGTTTCTCCCCAGGAGGCAGAAACCTCTAAAATAATTATCCTTTAATCCTCATTTGGAGGTGGAACAAAAATGGCAGAAATCATGGATGTTAAAGACGCAGTAAAAAAAATAAAAAGCGGATCGGTTATTCATGTCGGCGGTTTCTATTCCGTAGGTACCCCCGATGACATCATAGATGAAATGGTGGCTTTAAGACTCAGGGATCTCACCTTAATCTGCAATGATGGGGGAACACCCGCAGAAGGGATCGGCAAGTTGATTTATTCGGGGTGTGTGAAAAAATTAATCTGTTCCTGGTGCGGGCTAACACCCATTGTACCCGAGCTGGTTGAAAAGGGGGAAATGGAACTGGAGCTAAACCCGCAAGGCACACTGGTAGAAAGGATTAGAGCTGCCGGGTATGGACTGGGAGGTATTTTGACCCCGACCGGGCTCGGGACTATTGTTGAGGAAAAATGGGGAGAGCGAGTCGTTTTTAACGGCAGTGATTTGCTTTACCATACACCCTTGAAAGCCGATGTGGCCCTAGTGGAAGCTTATAACGCGGATAAGAATGGGAACCTCATTTTCAGGCGTACCCAGAGGAACTTCTGCCCTGTAATGTGCACGGCTGCCGACCTGGTTATTGCTTCTGTTGTTCAACCCATTGTGGAAATGGGGGAGCTTGAACCTGATCAGATCATGGTGCCGGGGCCTTTGGTAGATATACTGGTCCAGCAGAAGGGGGCGTGATCATTTTATGACAGCTTTGAATCCCAGAGACATTATACCAAAGAGAATAGCGCTGGAGTTTAAAAACGGAATGCTGGTCAACCTGGGTGTGGGCATCCCCGGACGTGTTCCTATGTTTATCCCGAAGGGAATTAACATCTGGCTGCACGCTGAGAACGGGATCATAGGCTCCGGTCCGCCGGCCCGACCCGGAGAAGAAGATAAATATTGTGTAGACGCAAGTAAACTGTTTTGCACTATCCTTCCGGGCGGATCGGTTTTTGACAGCAGCCTTTCCTTCGGCATTATCCGGGGCGGTCATCTTGATTACACTGTTTTAGGTGCGTTACAGGTAGACCAGGAAGGAAATCTGGCCAACTGGATCGTCCCCGGCGGCAAACTGGCAGGAATGGGCGGCGCCATGGACCTGGTGACGGGCGCTAGAAAAGTAATAGTCGCCACTGAACACTGTGCCAAAGACGGTTCTCCCAAGATCCTCAAAAAATGCACCTTCCCCTTAACCGGCCAGAAAGTTGTTGACCTCATAGTGACAGATCTGGCTGTTATTGAAGTGGTTCCTGAAGGGCTGGTTTTGAAAGAAGTCGCGCCGGGTGTAACAGTGGAAGAAGTGATCCTAAAAACGGAGGCTGCCTTGATCATTCCCGAGGTTGTACTACAAATGCCTATCCTTGATGATGTGGATAAAGAGGCGGCAGTTGCAAAAGAACACTGACTGAAAGTGCAGCCTGATTTTGGGTAAAGTCCGGCGCTCTTTGCCCTTTTCAAAGAGAGAATATTATCAAGAGAAGATGGAAGCGGGTGATATTATGCGGAGTGTATCTGTGATAGGAATCGGAGAAACCAAGATGGGGAAACTTCCCGATAGATCGCTCAGGGATTTGATCAAAGAGGCCGGGAGCAAGGCCATAGAAGATGCAGGCATTGAAAAAGAAAGGATTCAAGCCTTGTACATGAGCAATTTCAACGGTCAGTATCTTTGTTATCAGGGTCATATGGGACCTCTGGCTTCCGAAGTACTGGAACTGGGCAATATACCTACAATCAGATGTGAGGGCGCCTGTGCTTCAGGCAGCCTGGCCTTCAGACAGGGTTTATTTGCCATCGCTTCAGGAATGTATGACGTGGTGTTGGTTGGCGGTGTGGAAAAGATGACGCACCGGGCTACCGAAGAAGTCACAACAGGGATCGCCAGCGCGGAAGACTTCCAGATAGAGGCCAGGGTAGGCATTACGTTCCCGTCAATTTTTGCTATGATTGCCAACAGGTATTTCTACGAGTATCGTAATGTGCGGGAAGAAATGGCCATGTGCGCTGTGAGCAATCATTATAATGCTTCCCTCAATCCCGATGCCCAGATGCAAAAGACTATAACCGCAGAGCAGGTAAAAAACGGTTTCCCCGTATCTTCTCCCCTTACTGTTTTTGACTGCTCTCTGGTGACCGACGGAGCCGCCTTTGTAGTGCTGGCCGCGACAGATGCGGCGAAGGAGGTATGCAAGAAAAGGATTGTAGAAGTAGTAGGTTCCGGTCATGCCGGGGATACCCTTACTATCGGTACCAAGAAGAGCATTACTGCCTTTGCGGCAACGATAAATGCGGCCAAAGAGGCCTATAATATGGCGGGACTTTCTCCTGCGGACATTGATTTTGCCGAGGTGCATGACTGCTTTACCATTACCCAGATTATCAATATTGAAGATTTGGGCTTTTTTGAAAAAGGTAAAGGTGGAGATGCCGTAGCCTCGGGGAAAATCGCCCTTAATGCCGAAAAACCGATTAATCCAAGCGGCGGGCTGAAGGCGAAAGGACATCCCATCGGAGCGACAGGTATAAGCCAGATTTATGAAGTTGTGACACAGTTGCGCGGCGAGGCGGGAGCAAGGCAGCTCAAAAAAGCCGATATCGGGATGAACCATAACATTGGCGGTACTGCAGCCACATGCGTCGTAAATATATTTAAGGGGTGGTAAGGATGGCTGAAAAGGCAAAGGTATATACTTATACCGTGATCAATTCCGCATCGGAGGAATTTAAGGATAAAGTGCCGTATGTTGTCGCTGTTCTCGAGAATAAAAACGGCCGGTTCGCCTCATTTATCGAAGGATATAAGGACGGCATCAATGTCGACATAGGTATGGAAGTGGAGTTTTCCAGGTTTGATGAAGCACAAAATCCCATTTATAAATTTTAAAAATATACAGTTTATTAATATAAGGTTTGTACAAGTGAAATACAGTAGGGAGCGGGCCGGTTGGACCGCTCCTTTAATAACCAAGAGGCAGTTTAAGGTTAAACATGTAAAAAATGAAAAATGAAAACAAAAAAACTAATGAAATTTATTGTATCTTGTGTCATTATATTGTAAGAGTAAATGATAGTAAAAACTTGACATATTAGTTTGATATCTTGAAATACTAAATTTACATTAGGCTGACAATATTGTATAGTGTATTATGTATAACTTGCGTTTTTGGAAGAAAGGCATGGATTTTTCTGAAAGAATTATATATAATTTCATGTAACTGTGAATTTGTCATTTTATATTTGACTGATATAGTATAGATATAGTATAAATTTTAAGGAGGCTGTTTTCGTGAGCTATAAGAACAGTCCTGCCTTTAAGTACATAAATTTTGGAATCAGTTTCGGTTTAACTCTGGCCATTACAGTGTATCTGCTTTATCGGGGCGGCATATGGTTGGACAATAAACTAGGCACCGCCCCCGTCTTTATGTTCTGCGGGATACTATTGGCAATAGCCTCAGTGTTCAGACGGCTTATCGCCGACCTGCGGACCCTGGATAAAAAGCCCGACGATGAAGGAAAGTAAAACGGCTTGTTATATTGAATAATTTAATAAAGGCTGTTTAGCGCAGGCAGGTAGGACAGCCTTTAATATTTTTTGAGCATTTTATTGCAAATGCTGATGATATGGGGTGATATTATTGCCGGAGTGGGCGCTGTCGGCTGTAATCGGTCTTGGTTTCGGTCTGGTTGTTTCCGGTCTTAATCATCTCATCCTCACCTGGGGGCAAAAACGGGATGATAACCAGCCTCTGCAGAAAGATATCATTTTAAAACGCTATGCAATCAGGTTCTTTATCAATATCGCCGCGCTGCTTATAGTTCGTAAAGACACTGCCATGTTGATCGCCACCGCTTTTGGTTTGACGATGAGCAAAAACTTGCTTTTTTTCAAAGGCTTATTTGATAATACAAGGAGGAAAGGGGTGAATTAGATTGTTCTTTGCAACACCGGTATACGCCGCAGAAACAGCAGGACATGGAGCCGGGCATGCCCCCCTTTTCACGCCGTTCGGACTGGACTTCCTGGCGGTTTCCAGCGTGGTTACCACCATGTGGGGTTTGATGATCGTAATTTCCGCAGCTTCATATCTTGCCACCAGGACATTAGAGAAAATACCCAACAACCGCCTGCAGAATTTTATGGAGTTTTTGCTGGAGAGCGTTATGGGATTCCTGACCCAGATTACGGGGGATGAAAAACGCACAAAAAAATACTTTCCGCTGCTGGGAAGTTTCTTTATTTTGATACTGGCATCCAATTACTCCGGGGTACTGCCGGGCGCCGGTCATGTTCCCGGTCTGCAGGCGCCGACCAGCACCTTAAGTGTAACGGCCGCTTTTGCTATCGTCGTTTTCTTTTCTACCCATTATTATGGTGTAAAGGAAAAAGGATTGGCCTATTTCAAACACTTTATCGAACCGATACCATTTTTGCTGCCCCTTAACATCATGGAAGAGTTTGTTAAGCCCTTATCGCTTTCATTGCGTCTTTACGGCAACGTCTTCGGTGAGGAGATGGTGGTAGCCGGGCTCTTTTCACTGCTGCCCCTCTTTCTTCCTATTCCTATGATGATACTGGGCTTGCTGTTTGGTTTAATCCAGGCATTTGTTTTTACCTTGCTGGCAACGCTGTATATTTCAACCGCTACAGCTGGACATCACTAAAGTTAACCCGGCCGTCCAGGCCTAATCTCACAGATGGGTTGATTGGAAAGGAGGGAATTAATAATGAGTGCTGAAGGATTAATTGGATTAGCTGCTGCCATAGCCGTTTCCCTTGCGACAGTATTTCCTGGACTTTCTCAAGGTAAGACCGCTACCGCAGCGATGGAGGCAATCGCCAGGCAGCCCGAGGCAGCCGGTGACATCCGTACGTCTTTGATTATCTCCCTGGCGTTTATGGAAGCCTTGACCATTTATGGTCTCTTAGTCGCAATTTTACTGTTGGGCAAGCTTTAATCTGGCTTAATAAGGTGTGGAAGGGCGGCGGCTAAAGAGGAAGTTGCTTTAGACGCCCCCTGAGTTTCCCACCCGATCTGCTTCCACAGTACAAAGAGAGGTGGATAGTAATGGAACTTCATATTCCGGATATGGTTTGGGCTATCATAAACTTCTTGGTCTTGGTAGCCATTTTAAATAAATTTTTATATAAACCCTTGTTGGGAATGCTTGATAAGAGAAAAGAAGAAATAGTGACCAACCTGGAAAATGCCAAGGAAGCTAAAAACGATGCGCTCAAAATGAAAGAAGAATACACCAGGGCCCTTGAACAGTCGAAGCAGGAAGCCAGGGAAATCCTGGACAAGGCAGTCAAAATCGGTGAGGAGACAAAGGATAGCATCATCGGCCAGGCCAGAGAAGAGGCCACAAAAATCACCGAGAAAGCGCAGTCCATGATCAGGCTGGAGAAAGAACAGGCCAAAGCCGAGCTGCGCAAGGAGGTTGCATCCCTGGCTGTTCTGGCTGCGGGCAAAATTCTGGACAGGACCATCCAGCCCGAAGACCATGAGAAGTTGATCAGTGAGTTTGTTCATGAGGTAGGGGATGTATCGTGATAAACCGCACAGTTGCAAGGCGTTATGCCAAAGCCCTCCTTATGCTGGCCGTGGAACGTGATCTCCTGGAACAGTTCGAAAAAGAACTGGATATTTTCAGGCAGATTTATAGCGAAGAGCCAAACCTCAAGAAAATAATGGATAACCCCAAAATTCTTCCGCCTGAGAAGAAAAAAATCATAAAAATGATGGTCAAAGACCGGGTAAGCCCTGTCATTGCCAACTTCCTGTATCTTATTGTCGATAAAAGGCGGGAAAGCTTATTTATGGAAATCATTAAAGAGTACGGCATCTATGCCGATCAGGCCAGGAACATTGTGGACGCTGAAGTAAGGTCCGCTGTGCAGCTGGCAGATAAGGATTTCCGGGAGTTGGAACTGAGGTTATCCAAAGCCACCGGCAAAAAAGTGCGTTTAAACAGCGCTATTGATACCTCCCTGATCGGGGGGCTTGTTGTACGTATTGGTGATACCGTAATAGACGGGAGCGTTACAAAAAAGCTGGCGCTTTTGAAGAACCGTCTCCAGCAGTCGCAGTTTGAAGGAATTGGGGTGATCAAATAACATGAGCATTAGACCTGAAGAAATAAGTTTTATCTTAAAACAGCAGATAGAGAACTACGAGGATCAGGTTGAAGTTGCCAACATAGGAACCGTTATTCAAGTCGCTGACGGGGTGGCCCGTATCCATGGCCTGAGCCAGGCGATGTCCGGCGAAATGCTGGAGTTCCCCGGCGAGATCTACGGAATGGCTTTAAACCTGGAAGAAGATAATATCGGCTGCGTTATTCTGGGACCTTTTACCCAGATCAAAGAAGGCGATGAAGTCAAGCGTACAGGACGTATTATTGAGGTGCCGGCAGGGGAAGCCCTGATCGGACGTGTGGTAAATGCGCTGGGCCAGCCGATAGACGGAAAGGGTCCGATCGTAACAGACAAATACAGACCAGTGGAATCACGCGCTCCCGGAGTTGTCTTTCGTAAATCCGTGCACCAGCCCCTGCAGACGGGACTGAAGGCCATAGACTCTATGATCCCTATCGGCAGGGGACAGCGCGAGCTGATCATCGGCGACCGTCAAACCGGTAAGACCGCCCTGGCTGTTGATACCATTATCAACCAAAAAGGCCAGGACGTGATCTGCGTTTACGTGGCTATCGGGCAGAAAGCTTCTACCGTGGCCAGTGTGGTTCAGAAACTCGAACAGACGGGAGCGATGGAATATTCAATAGTAGTGGCGGCCACGGCCAGCGAGCCCTCCCCGCTTCTGTACATCGCGCCCTATGCCGGATGCGCCATGGGCGAGGAATTTATGTATAACGGAAAAGACGTCCTGGTTATTTACGACGACTTATCCAAGCAGGCCGTGGCTTACCGGGAACTCTCCCTGCTGCTGCGCCGCCCGCCCGGTCGTGAAGCCTATCCCGGCGACGTATTCTATCTCCATTCACGCCTGCTCGAGCGGGCCGCCAAGCTGAACGACGAGATGGGGGGAGGATCGCTTACGGCCCTGCCGGTTATCGAGACCCAGGCCGGCGACGTTTCCGCATATATCCCCACCAACGTTATCTCCATCACCGACGGCCAGATTTTCCTGGAGACCGACCTCTTCTATGCGGGTTTCCGTCCCGCCGTAAACGTGGGGATCTCCGTATCGAGGGTCGGCGGTAATGCCCAGATCAAAGCCATGAAACAGGTAGCAGGCCGGCTGCGGATGGACCTGGCTCAGTACCGTGAACTGGCTGCTTTCGCCCAGTTCGGTTCCGACCTGGACAAAGCCACCCAGGCCCGTCTCAACCGCGGTCAGAAGACTATGGAGATATTGAAACAGGGCCAGTACCAGCCTATGGCGGTTGAAGAGCAGATCGTAGTGATATATTGCGCCGTAAACGGTTATCTTGATGATATTCCCGTTGATGAAGTCAAGGGCTTTGAGGATGGGTTCCTTAAGTTCCTGCATTCGACCGCGCACCAAGATGTACTGACCGCAATCAGGGAGGGCAAAGCCCTGACACCGGAAATAGAGGAAAAACTGAAAGCGGCGATAGAAGAGTACAAGAACTCGTTTAGGGTTTAAGTTATTAGAGACTAGTTGATAATCAACGGTCTTTTAAAAGGTGGTGAAAGAATGCCAGGTGTACGTGATATCAAACGTCGGATACGAAGCGTTAAAAGCACTCAGCAGATAACCAAAGCCATGAAAATGGTAGCAGCCGCGAAACTGCGCAAAACTCAGGAAGCTGTGGTGGCTTCGCGCCCCTATGCCAAAAAGATGGAAGAAGTGCTGGGACGGATAGTTGCCTCGGCTGAAGAAAAGATCCACCCCTTCATGGTTGCCGGACCGGTCAGCACCGCAGGGATAGTCCTTTTTACTGCCGACAGGGGTCTGGCCGGCGGGTATAACGCCAACCTTATCCGTAAAGCCGTTGTCGAAGCGGCGCGGATGGAGGACGTAGAAACAAGATTCATCACTGTAGGACGTAAAGGGCGGGATTATTTGAGACGCCGGCAAAAAACGATTGACGGCCAGTTTATAGGGATCAAAGACACTCCCACCATAACAGAAGCCAAAGAGATTGCCAACATGGCAACTGGGCTTTATCTGAACGGAACTTATGACGAGGTCTATTTGATTTACCAGGAATTCATCTCAGCTGTCCAGCAGAGGCCTGTGATCAAGAAGCTGCTCCCTATCCCCTTCGAAGAAGGAGAAGGCGGGCAGGAGACTGATTACCTCTATGAGCCGCAGCCCGGACAGGTTTTGGAGATGCTCCTCCCTAAGTATGTTAATAATGAAGTATTTCAGGCCCTGATGGAAGCTAAAGCCAGTGAACACGGCGCGCGTATGACGGCTATGAGCTCGGCGACTGACAATGCCGGGGAAATGATAGATAAACTGGTTCTCTCCTTTAACCGCGCGCGCCAGGCCGCCATTACCCGTGAAATTGCCGAGATAGTGGGAGGGGCCAATGCCCTGAATGCTTAACACTAAGTTACAGGAGGTGTTTTTTGAATTGAGTACCACAGGAAAAGTGGTTCAGGTAATAGGCCCTGTAGTGGATATTGAGTTCCCTACGGGACAGCTGCCTGATATATACAACGCTATCACGATAAAAAATGAAAAAATAGACCTGACCATGGAGGCAGCCCAGCACCTGGGCAACAATATCGTGCGTTGTGTCGCCATGGCTTCCACTGACGGCCTGCAGCGCGACATGACCGCCTCGGATACGGGGGAGCCCATAGCTGTACCGGTGGGCAGAAACACCCTGGGCCGGATCTTCAATGTCCTGGGCGACGTCATTGATGAGCAGGGCCCCATAGAAGTTCAGGACAGATGGCCCATTCACCGTCCTGCTCCGGCCTTTGT
>Ga0228535_1001460_pt1 | contig 35821 bp, 40 predicted proteins | sample SJ1metagenome_FD_168457 | JGI IMG/M metagenome (GOLD analysis project Ga0228535, IMG submission 168457) | Enriched culture of PCE-dechlorinating microbial communities from Ithaca, New York, USA - SJ1 | ecosystem: Engineered > Modeled > Simulated communities (microbial... > Unclassified | place...
ATCCGCGCTTGCGACCGGAGTAGCCGGTCGCATCTGTAGCGACTATGACCTCTCTCTTCGGTAGACTCCCTATTACGAACGAGAAGAACCGCTCCAGCAGCGATGTCCAGCGTCGACTGGACATCGCTCTGCAGAGTACTGAATGATCTGGAACCTTGTCGATCTGGAAGTACCAGCTCAGCATATGCAGCAGCCCTTCCGCATCGCGGAAGGTCGTGCGGAAGAGCTGCTGGATAAGGAAGCCGATCATCAACGTCCTTTCATCGGAAGAGGGTCGGCCGACCCTCTTCCTGCGTTGCCAGAACGGGAATCCGTTAACGTTCTTCCGTATCGCTTCAAGGGCCAGTTGCAACCGGTGCGCCTCGACCTCGGAGCATCGACCGAGGTCGATGCTGAAGGTGTCGAGGCGCGACTGACCGTCAAACTTGAATACCTCTGATGTAATTTCTACAATTGTGGTAACCAATCCAGTCACCTTCCTTGAACAGCTGGCGAATGGATTGGACCACACTTAAATATTTTGTAATCAATATTGGTAACAATATAGAACAATTATAATTCAATTATTTGGCGTTGGCAAAGTGTCAGGTTGAATTTTGCAACAAGGCCGGTGTAAAAAACACACGGTCATTAGGGATTATAAACCATTGTTATGGATGGCTCATCCATCCAATCAGCCTCTACGGATCTCGTACCGGCCAGCATCAACAGGGATCGAGCAGGATGGGATGTCTAGGCGCGGAAAGAGCAATCATTAAATACCGTTGAGAGGCCGCCCTACCGTACCGGCGGGCCGGATGCCCCCGCCGATCTTCCGAGGTACGCCTTCAGGGCCTCGATCCCTCCCTCCAGGACAGAGATGTCGTTGAACCCCATCCGGGCCAATTGCTCCGCGGCCCTGACGGACCTGTTGCCGGTCCTGCAATAGACGAGCAGGGGCGTTCCACGGTCCATTCCCCCAACGGAGCCGATGATCGAATCCACAGGGATGTTCACGGCCCCCTCCATCCTCTCAGCCAGGTACTCCTCGTGGCTGCGGACGTCGATCAGGACGCATTCGCCCTTCTTGACCTTGGCCATCAGCGACAGGAACCGCTCCGGGGACAGTTTGACCGCCCCGTCTGTCGACCGTTGCTCCATCGTCCCTTATCCTCAGCTAATAGTACATTAGCATATCGTTCTAGAGCATGGGCAACGATTATCTATCCCCGGCCGCGTATCTTGCCCACCATGACGATGGACGAACGCCTGGTGAGGGAGATCGCCGCAATAGTAGGCGAGGGGGACTGCTCCACCCGGGCCGCGGACCTCTACACATACGGCTTCGACTCCTCCATATATCATCACAGCCCGGATGTGGTGGTCCGGCCCAGGAACGCCGAGGAGGTCTCCGCATTGATGCGATTTGCTTCCAGGGAGGGGATGCCGGTCGTCCCCCGGGGCGGAGGGACGGGGCTATGCGGGGGGGCCGTGCCCATCAGGGGCGGGATGGTCATGGACCTCTCCCGGATGGACCGCATCAAGGAGATACGGGTGAACGACCTCTACTGCGTGGTCGAGCCCGGGGTCGTGTACGACCATCTGAACGACGCGCTCGCCCCCAGAGGGTTCTTCTTCCCTCCCACCCCGGGAAGCGGGGAGGCGTGCACCATCGGCGGAATGGTGGCTACGAACGCCTCCGGGATGAAGGCGGTCAAGTACGGCGCCACGCGCGATTACGTGCTCGGCCTGGAGGTCGTCCTCGCCGACGGCTCCCTCATCCATGTCGGGACCAACACCATCAAGAACTCGTCCGGTTATCAGTTGGAGCGCCTGTTCGTGGGGAGCGAGGGGACATTGGGCATTATAACCGAGGTGACCCTCAAGGTCGCCCCCAGGCCCCTGAGGGCGGCCATGGTGCTGGCCGCGTTCGATAGCCTGGAGAGCGCCGGGGCCTGCGTCTCCAACCTCATCTCCGTCCCCCTCATCCCCTCGGCCACCGAACTGATGGACGACGTCTGCATCAGGGCGGTGAACAAGGCGGTGAACGCCGGCCTTCCGGACGCCCAGGCCATCTGTATGATCGAGGTGGACGGAGGGCCGGAGACGGTGGCCAGGGAGCTGAAGGTGGCGGAGGACGTCGCGGTCCGGAGCGGGGCCTTCCATGTCCAGGTCTCGGACGACGGTAGGCAGATGGCCAAGTGGACCAGCGCTCGCAAGTCGGTCATGTCCGCCCTGAGCCGCCTCGGCGACGATCTCGTCTCCGTGTCCCTGGCGGATGACATGGCCGTCCCCGTGTCCAAGGTCCCGGAGGCCGTGGTGGCGTTCCATCGCATCGCAGAGGAGAACCGGGTGATCGTGGGCACCTACGGCCACGCGGCCGATGGCAACCTGCACACCAAGATGCTGCTCGATCCCTGCTCGGAGGACTCCTGGAAGAGGGGGGAGAGGGCGGTCGGGCAGATCTACGACACGGTGATAGCGTTGGGAGGCACGGTCACGGGGGAGCACGGCGTCGGCATCTCCAAGGCACCCTATATGATGCGGGAGCGACCGGACGCGTGGCGCACGATGTTGGCCATCAAGAATGCCCTGGACCCCCAGAACATACTGAACCCTGGCAAGCTCATGCAGTGGGAGGGAGGGATCATCCGGGACCTTCGCTACCCGTGCCCCGGCCCGATCAGATGAAGAGGCCCCAGCTTACCATCAGCAGGGCCACCGCGACCACCATCGCCATCGCCCAGGTGGCCGGGCTCCAGGACCACACCTTCCTGCCGTCCAGGGGACCGAAGGGGAGTAGGTTGAACACCCCCAACAGAAGCGACAGCTGACCGATCAGGTTGAAGGCGGTGCTCCAGATGCCCGTGTCCGGGAACACGAGCCACAGGGCCACGAACGCCCCTCCGAAGGCGATGTTGGTGGCCGGACCGGCCAGGGAGATCACGCCGTTCTGCTTCCTGTTGATCCGGCCGGAGATGAAAACGGCCCCGGGGGCGGCCAGGAGGAAACCAAGGAAGCTGAAGAGCAGGGCCATGAGCAGCCCCAGGGGATACATGCGGAACTCCGCCCAGGCACCATAGCGCTGGGCGACGAACTTGTGCGCCAGCTCATGCAGCAGGAAGCCGGTGATCGATACCACCGCCGATACGCCCAGGGCGAAGAGCCACACCACCGTGTCCAGGCTTTCCAGGTCTCCAAAGAGCCCCCCGAGCAGGACGACAGTGAAGGCGATGGTGAGCACCGCCACGCTTATCAGGATCTGAACGACCTCTTGCCGGCTGAAATGGATGCGCCCATAGCCGCGGGGAATGACCAGGTTCCCGTATTCATCATACATCTCGGACGCCGAGCGCATCACCTACTAGATATATATTGCCCGTCCCCGGCGTAGGACAAGCTTGAAGTACATCGGCGAGGGATAGCTTGGGGAAATGAGCAACTACCAGCACGGCAAGGTACGCTTCCGGTGGTGCGATACATGCGGCACCCTGGTCCTCGGGGAGGTCTGCGGGATCTGCGGCCGTCCAGGAAGGGAGTTCGAGGTATCCGCCCCCGGGGACATCCGTCCCTGCTTCGGCAAGGGCGTGGACACCGTGGCCGAGCTCTTCCAGAGGCACTTCGGGACCTCGGGCCTCCTCCGCACCAGGAACGTCTTCCTGAACAAGGTGGCGGGGGAGGACCGCGCCGACGAGGTGGTGCTGGACGGGCGGGTGGTGGCGGTCATCCGCTTCGAGCTGGTGAGGGACGATTTCGTGCTGGAGCTCAAGGCCGAGGGGGCGGCGCTGCTGGCGAAGGCCGCCCGGAAGGGGGTGATCAGGGCCAGGAGGCCGCCGGGCCATCTCAAGGGGAAGAAGCTGGACGGGGCGGATGTCCTGGAGGTGCTCGGCGACCTCAAGGCGGGGGACCCCGTGGTCGTGGTCATGGGCAATACAGTCGCGGTGGGGGAGGCCCGCGTCGGCTCCGATCATATGAAGGAAGGGGAAAAGGTCGTCCACCTTCGGGACGTCTGCAAGGCGGACGTGCCCTTTCCCCTGGTGCCGGCGGATTGGAACGACTTCGTGAAGGCCAACCAGAAGCACCTCCGCCAGCTGGAGGCCGCCGCCATCAGCGACCTGCGCTCCTTCGCCCACAACAGCGCCCTGCCGATCTCCCTGTCCTTCTCCGGAGGCAAGGACTCCCTGGCATGCTACGGCCTGACGAAGAAGGCGCTTGGGAGGTTCGACCTGCTGTTCATCGACACCGGCCTCGAGTTCCCGGAGACCGTTCAATACGTGCGCTCCTTCGCCAGGTCCAGAGGGGAGAGGCTCAGGGTCGCCAAGGCGGGGAACGCGTTCTGGGAGAACGTAGGCGCCTTCGGCCCGCCGGCAAAGGACTTCCGATGGTGCTGCAAGGTGTGCAAGCTGGGACCCCTGACGGCCCTGATCGAGGAGAACTATCGCCAAGGCACGGTCACCGTGGAGGGGAACCGCGCCTTGGAGTCCTTCGCGCGTTCGAGGATCGGGTTCGTCGAACGGAACCCGTTCGTCCCCAACCAGACCGTCCTGAACCCGATCCGGGATTGGAGGGCCGCCGAGGTCTGGGGGTATATCTGGATGGAGGGCCTGGAGTACAATCCCCTTTACGAGCAGGACCTTGAGCGCATAGGCTGCTACCTGTGCGCATCCTGCCTGGGCAGCGAATGGCGGGCCGTACGGCAGCTTCATCCGGACCTGTATTCCGAATGGGAGCGCTGGCTGGGGGAATGGGGGGAACGGGTCGGGGTCTCCCCGGACTTCGTCCGCTACGGGTTCTGGCGCTGGAAGGCGTTGCCGCCCAAGATGAGGCTGGTGGCCGATGAGCTGCATATGAAGGTGCCGCAGATGAGGAACGACAGCATGGAGCTTAGGATCTCCAAGGGGGCCAGCCCCTGCGTGGCAGGCGGGTTCTCGATGGAAGGGGTACTGACCATCCCCCTCAAGAGGGACTTCTCGCAGGTGGCGGAGGCCCTCAAGACCGTTGGGAAGGTGAAGTTCTCCCCGGAGTTCGAGGTGGTGATGGTCAAGACCAAGGGCGGGACCCTGAAGATGTTCGGAGGGGGGCACATCTCCGCCATAGCCCCTACCAAGGAAGAGGCGGAAAGGCTGTTCCGGGCAGGGGCGGAGGCGTTCCTGAGAGGACAGCTCTGCACCTCCTGCCGCATATGCGAGCGCAATTGCAGGTTCAAGGCCATCACCGCCGATGGGCAGCTCAAGGTGGACGAGCGCCAGTGCCAGCAGTGCGGGGAATGCGCCAAGGCATGCGTCGTCGCCCACTACTACGATAAGCTGGTCCAGGCCGGGGATGGGAAGCCTGTGTACGCAGGCGTTAAATAATCGGACCGGGGTGGGGCGACCCGACCATGGATTGGACGATGATGTTGGCCGCAGCCCTGGGGATAGGTCCAGCCCTGGCCTTGATGTTCTGGACCCTTCAGGACTACACGTACCCCAGGGTGGAGAGGCCCTTCTTCGACGACCGCAAACTGTTCCTGATGCTGGCGGTGGGCATGGTCATCGGCGTCGTGGTCTACGTGCTCCAATCCTACTTTGATCTCGGGTACCTGCTGTTCGCCCTCCTCTTCGCGGTCGTGGAGGAGCTGCTCAAGCTTGTCATACTGAACTTCCCCCGCTTCGCCCGCAGGCTGGACACCTCGTTCTACGGGCTGTCCATGGGGCTGGGCATAGGGAGCACCATGGCCTTCGGCGCGGTCCTTTCAACCATCCAGCAGTCCGATGGACTGGGGGCGATGGCTTGGGTGATGGTGGTCATTCTCGGGGTCCAATTGGTGCTGCTGCACGGTTCATGCGGGGCATTGGTCGGCACCGGCTCCGCCCGCGGCGAGGTATGGGGCTACTTCGCCCAAGCCGGGCTGCTCCACATCGGGTTCAATCTGCTGATGGCCGTGCCCCTGAACGTCGACAGCGACCTGGCGGCCTGGACCTCGGTGGTCCTCGCCACCCTCCTGGTGCTGTACTATTACATCCAGGTGCACCGTCATCTCCTTCCTTCGGTCGTGAGGGACGCCCTCAAGGCAATGGGAAAAACGAAAGCATGAACCAGCTGCAATGCCTACGAAGGGGCATGCCGGACCGGAGAAGGGTAGGCAGGGCGATCCTGACAGTGGCGGTGGTGCTGGTCGTCGCGCTGCTAGTGCTCCTCCCACCCACCCAGGACTTCCTGCGGTGATATCTTGTTGACCCCTTCTCCCCTCAATTCCCGGAGGAAGTGCACATGACCCTTGAACGAACGGTCATCCTGGACGCCAACGGGACCCAGGTCGTCAGCTACTCCGTGCACCTTCCCCGCCCTACAAGCGTGATCGAGGGCGGCGCTCCCCTTCAGGTCCTGGAAGGCATCGCTGTGGACCCCCAGTACGATAGGCAACGGGACAATGGCGCCTTCGATACAATGGTCTGGGAGGGGGAGGGCCTCACCGGCATGTTTACCGTGCAAATGACCATCGAGGTCGCTCAGGCCCGGCATGTCTGGGAGCTCGACGAGGGGAGCGTGCTCGATAGGGATGAGGTCCCCCAATACTATCTGGACAACTATCTGGACGATCAATGGAAGATAGTCGTGAACGATCCCGCCATCCGATCCCTCCGCGAGGAATTGGTGGGCGATGAGACCAATGTGTACCTGATCGCCAAGGCCATCTACGATTGGATCGTGGAGAACATCGAATATCCTGACGGTCCCTCGCCAGGGGAGCCCAGGTCCTCCGTTGAGACGCTCCGGGCCAGGGAGGGGGACTGCGATGAGCAGTCGATGCTGTTCTGCGCCCTGGCCCGTTCGGCCGGGGTGCCGGCCTGGGTGCAGCTCGGGGCGATCTATGACAGAAAGGATGAAGAGCTCGGCGGGCACGGATGGGTCCAGATGTTCATGCCCACGGCCGATGGGGGGCACAACGTGACCATCGACCCCGTCAACGAGGCCTTCCTTGTGTGGATGCCCACCCTCTTCTGCGAGTATACGGACACAGGGGACGCGGACGACCTTTACAGCGCCTATCACCACATCAGCATTTCCTTCCTGCCCGAGGGGGCCACTCCGATATACACGGAGGGATGGAGGGTGATCGCATATGAGGAGGGCGAGGGAAGGGCATCCTTCGCCTCCACGATCGTCAGGGGCCCCTCCTAGGCCATCCGGTACCGGCCGGGGGAGACCTCGTAGACCATGCCCACGGCCAGCAGCCGGCGTAAGGCCTCCTCGGCGTCCATCCTCCCCCGCAAGGCCGCCTCCAGCCCCATGACGTCGAACTCCCCCAGTCCCTTGACCAGCTCCTCCAGCGGGAGCGGCGGGGCGGTCTCCCCTTCCTCCACCACCTTGCCATGGAAGCCCTTCAGGGCGCGCCCCCCGCGGTTCAGCTCCGCCACCGCCTGGGCGGTGAGGACCGCCGAGGGGGAGGTGAAACGCGCCCTCATTCGCCCCGTGCGGACCTGGCGCCCGCAGTGCGGGCACGAGGAGGTCCGATGCTCCAGGTCCACTGCGAAGCCCTTGCGGCACCGTGGACAGACCACGGCAGCGTACATCAGTACTCAACGAACACGAGCGCGCCGAGGCAGGTGCCGTAATGGTCCATGGGAATGGAGAGCTCCTCGATGGCGTAGTTGATGCGCATCAGCTTTATCCCTCGCAGGGTGGACATCTCGTTCATCTTCCACTCCAGCACCTCCTTCAACGCTTTCTTGGTCCCGTGCATATGTCCTTCAGCGACATAACCGCCCTTGCCGTCCTTGCGGAAGGCGTAGGCGATCCCAGCGGAGATCATCTCCCCCTCGCCGCCCCTCATCTGGGCCAGGACGCAATGGGTGATGGCGCCCATGGGCAGCTCCCGCACCGCGACCTTCTTGGCCCCCACGGGCAGGACGGAGGATACGGACACCAGGTTCAGCTCTCCGATGTGCGCCTTCATCAACGCCTCGTCGAAGGCGTTGAGGTCGGAAACCTTGCTGACGGCCGCTCCCTGGGTGACGAAAAATTTCTTAGGGACCAAATTCATAATTGCGATGTAAATCGCAATCCTGATTTAAGGTTTGCCTTCAGTCGACCTCGAGCACGCGCAGCTCACGCTCCAGCATCTTGACGTCCTGGGGGTTCAACGCCTCAGGCACGACAGGGATGATGAGCGTGGCGCCGGTCAGGGAGACGTTGTCGTTCAGGAGCTGCAGGAGCTTGAGCACCTTGAGGAAGTTGTTCTGGCTTATCAGATATTCCAGGCCAGACAACAGCACCACCGCGCGCCCGGTGGCCTCGAAGAAGTTCTTGATCTCGCTATAGATCAGGGGGATATCGGTCGGCTCCCTGGCATACCTCTTGCCCCTCTCGTACGAAAGCCAGAGGATTGCCCCCTCCTTGATGCCGTACAGCCTCTGTACCTTCTCCGGATACTCACGGGCGAGCACCATGCCAGTGCAGCCATCCTCGATCTGGTCCCGGTACATCTGGTACGCTGCGTCGAGGGACGACGACTCCACCAGGTAGGCTGTCCCCGGCTCCAGCTGGTACTTGCGTCCTCTCTCCCCCTCCCTCTTGGTGGCATCCATCCTATCCGCCGGATAGGTGGTGGAGGGCGTGAGCACATGCACGCACTTCTCCGCCCCATCGGAGAGGCAGGACGCCTCGTAGGCATCATAGCGCTTGCGCATGAGGGACGATACGATGCCGGAGATGTACCCTCGGGTGAAGTCACAATGGTCCCCGTTCTCCGCCTCCACCGACTCCTTGAAGGTGATCACTATCTCCGTTTCGTTGATCATCTCGATGCTCATCCTGCTGAGCCCCGTCTCGGTCCACACCTGCTCTATTATGGCCTTGGCCTCACTGATGTCCGCGCACTCCAGGCCTAGGGTGCGCACCAGCCCCACGCCGGCCCGATAACCGTAGCGCTCCATGGTGCGCGCAGAGTCCGCTCCGTTCAGAAGCTGAAGCTCCTCGCGCAGGTCCTTCAGGGCCGAGCCGGGCATGACGAAGAAGGGGCGCATGTCCTTGCCCATGTCAACCCTCCATGGTCATTTCCCCCAGGGCTCGGAAGGCCTCCTGAACCCCCTGTCCGGTCTTGGCGCTCGTGAGCATCGAGCGGCACCCGAGGGCGGATGCGAGCCTCTCCAACCCCATCAGGTCCAACCTCATATCGAGGTCGCACTTGTTCCCGAGCAAGATGATCGGGATATCGCCAGCCACCTCCCGCAGGTCCCTCGCCCAATGTTCGAGACGCTCCACGGTCTCGGGCCTGGTCATGTCGCCTACGAGGAGGGCGCCGTTCGCGCCGGCGTAATAGGTGGAATGCAGGGCCTTCTGGGTCTTCTGGCCTAGAACGTCCCAGATCATCAGGGTAAGGGTCACGTCCTGAAGCTCCAGGACCTTCTTGCTGACCTTGGCCCCGAAGGTCTGCAGGTACTGATCGTCAAATTGGTCCAGCACATACCGTCGGATGAGGCTGGTCTTCCCCACCTCCCCATCTCCAAGCAGGCAGACCTTCTTGACGAACCGACGCTTAGCCATCCCGCATTCAGTATGCGGCCAGCGTCTATATATTCATTTCACCTCAGCCCTTGCCCCCACCCTCCCCAGAACGGGGTTTCAGAGCCGTTCCTTCCCTTGGAACATAAAAGCGCCCAAATAATAATGTACCTCCGTTCAGAATCACTTGCCATGACGCGAAGCGAGAAGAGGTTCGAGGACGTCACCGTGGGAGACGTATTTGACAAGGTCGTTCTGAAGCCCTCCCAGGTGCAGAGAGGGGCTACCATCGGAACGGTGATAGACCAGATGCTCGCGAACCCGCTTTCCCGCAAGGTCTACGTCACCGAGGAGGACGGAAGGTACGCCGGCACGGTGAGCACGGAGACCATCCTGAGGCTGATGGGCTACCGATTGGGGATACGGGAATATGGCGGGATGTCCTTCATCCGCTTCCTGCGAGACACATTGAAGGAGAGGGCGGACGAGATCATGGTCAAGGGAAGGACGGTGACCCGGGAGACCAGGCTCCCGGCGGCGATGAGGATCATGATCGAGGACCACCTGAACGACCTTCCAGTGGTGGACGGCGCCAACAGGCTGATGGGCGAGCTGGTCAGCCTGGAGCTGTTCCTTGTCGGGAAGAAGGTCTTCGAGGCCAAGGACCCCTCCACCTTCGCCATCATGACCGACGAGGCCTGAGGTTAGCGTTAGCCGTAGAGCTGGGAGTACTCCACCTGCTTCTTGGGTTGCTGCACCGATTCCATGGCCTTCTGCATTTCGTTCTCGATCTGCTCGGCCTCCTTTATCAACGGCTCGGGGTCCAGCTTTATCTCCGGCAGCATGTCGCCCACTACCTCCAAGAGGTTCGCCGCTCCCCGGGCATCGGGAACGTCCGTACGGGCGGAGCCCAGGAGGCAGATGACATCCATCTGATACCTCTCCCCTTCGGAGAGCAGAAGACCGGAGATGCCCATGACCATGCCCTCTCTCAGCTCCTTTACTCCGTAGGAAGTGAGCATCCCCCTAGTCCGCTCGGTGGTGCCCACCCCCAGGACCTTGGCCTCCCCCTCCCCTCCCATGTTTATGCCCTCCAGGGTCAGGATGGTGGCGATGCCCTTCTTCTTGCACCAGCCCAGGATATCATCGGAAAGCTCCTTTATCAGCTCGGGCTGGGGCATGAACTCGCAGGTGATGACGGCCAGCTTCTCGCACCTCTCCCCCTTTTTCTCGGAGTCCCTATGCCCGGCGTAGATGCGGACGGGAGGGGAGGGTACACCGTCATGGATGATGGTGAAGGGCGGAAAGTGCTTGGATATGATGGCGGCCCGGCGCTCCAGCCTCATCGTGCGGACGATGAAGTTGGAGGCGATCGAGCTCACAAGGCCCACACTCGGAAAGCCGATGATGGCCATGCCGTCCTTGAGGTCCACCTCTCCATACTCGTGGATGAATATCTCGCCTTCGCTCATTGGGTTCACTCGCGTGAAGAGGTAGGTCAGGGGCTTAATAGTTGACGGTGCCCGCACCCCAAAACCATTATCCAGGGAAAGCGTTCCAGGGCTGTGGCTGAATCTGGACCAGGGCTGCACCGTACAACTGCTGGCGTGCCGGTGATCGTGGAGGAGATCCCCCGCTCACGCACCGCAGCCCTTTCGGTCAACTTCAAGGTGGGATGCCGGGACGAGGACCAAGACCTCTGCGGCACGGCCCATTTCCTCGAACACATCATGTTCAAGGGGACCCACAAAAGGAACGCCCGGCAGTTCTCGGAGCTCGTGGAGGGCGCCGGCGGGGAGATGAACGCCTATACCACAAAGGAGAGCACGTCGTTCCACGTGTTCTCGCTGGATGAGACGTTCGACGTGATGAAGGGGCTCATGGCCGATATGATGACCGCGCCTCTGATCGACGAGGAGCACGTGGAGCTCGAGCGAGGGGTGGTGCTGCAGGAGATCAGCATGCTCGAGGACGACCCGGAGGACTACTCCAGGGTGCTCCTGGACCGCACCATCTGGGAGGGCCATCCGATGGCCAATACCGAGACCGGTCGCCCGGAATGGGTCAAGGAGCTGAAGGCCAGGGACCTCCGGCGCTTCTTCGAGGACCACTACCGCCCTCCGAACATGTACATCGTGGCCTCCGGGCACGTTTCGGCCGAGGACGTGGTCTCTTGGACGGAGGGAACCTTCGACCATTTTCCCCCGGCCACCCGCTCCCTGAAAAGGGTCCCTCCGGAGCCGAAGGCCTGCACCAAGGTCTTCCCCAGGGAGGGGGACCAGGCCTATGTGGAGCTTGGCTTCCCAGGCTATCCAGGCGATCATCCAGACCGGCAGGCGCTCCTCGTCGCCTGCATAATATTGGGCGGGGGGACCTCCTCCCGACTGTACCAGACCGTCCGTGAGGACCAGGGGCTCGTATATCATATAGGCACGTTCCCCCAATCGTACACCGACTGCGGGATCGTTGACACATTCTTCTCCGCCTCCATCGGCAAGCTGGACCGGGTGATGAGGACCCTGGCCAAGGAGCTGGCCACCTTCAAGGACCAGGGCCCCACCGAGGAGGAGGTGCGGAGGGCCAAGCGGTGGGTCAAGGGCATGCTGGTCAGAAAGCTCGAGGGCACGGACAGCCGGCTTTACTGGCTGGGGGAGGAGTATGCCACGTGCGGCAAGGTCGCGGACGCCGAGGCATCCATCCGCGAGTTCGAAGCGGTGAGACGGGAGGATGTGGCCCGAGCCATGAACGATGTCTTCCAGAGGAAGAGGATGTGCGCCGTCCTGCTAGCCCCGGAGAAAGCGGGGGAGGCGACCGCCAGGCGCATGCAGTCCCTGGATTTCTAATCGCCAAGAAGCTCGAGCACGGTCCGCACGGCCAGAGGGACGGCCCTCTCCACATCCTCGGTCAAGGCATCCGAGACGGTCCACACGTCCTTGACCTCCATGGCCACGAACCTAATGTCCCGGGGCATGCGCTCCGGCGAAAGGCGTCTTCCCAGCTCGATGGCCATGTGGATGTTGACCTCGTGCGGGTTGGTCCCGTGCAGGGCGCTCTTGAAGTCCTCGGGCTCCAGGACCATGACCGTGCCGGCAGGGTATCGACCGGTGACGATGGCGTCCACCACGACCACCCTCTTATAGTCCATCATTATCTCGATGAGGTCGAGGCCGCTGACCGACTGCTGGTCCACGTCAAGGTCCGGCAGGCCCATCGCCCTCACCTCCTCCACCACCCGGAACCCGAGGCCATCGTCGCAAACGATAGGGCTGCCGATGCCCAGCAACAGACGGGACGCCTTCATCATGCCGCGGAAGCAGGCGCAGGCTATTAACTTTGCCCCGGGCCCGCTCCGGTCGGCGGATTAATCTAGCCCCACGGGCATGCAGGGCCATGGTCCAGGTGCGAGCCTCGCTCACCGTCCAGGTCAACGGCCGCCCGCTCACGGAGAAGCAGGCCAAGGCGGTCCTGGCGCTCTATCTCAATGGCACCCAGCGGTCTGCCGCCCGCTCCTTGGGGATATCCGCCCCCGTCCTCTGCAGGCACCTCCGACAGGTGGAGGTCAAGGCCGGCGCCCCCATCATGGACTGCGGGGCCCGCGGGACGGTGCTGAACGAACTCGGGGAGACGATAGCGAAGGAGCAGCTGGCGCTCCAGAGCAGAATAAGGGAGCGGTCGGACCTGGCCGTCGCATGCACCCCCCTGACCGAGGAGATGCTCCTGTTGGCCCTCAACGCCGCCGACCCGCAAGGCATGGCGGAGGTGATGATATCGGACGACAGGCGCAACGTGGCCGACCTCCAGGCCGGGCTTGTCGACCTGGTGGTGCTGGACGATCCCCTATACGCCTTTGAGATGGATGACATGATGTGGGAGGAGGTGGGCAGCGACCGGCTTTTCCACGTCCGCAAGGGGGAGGAGTATGCCCTCTATCGGTTCGGGCCCCAGCGCCTCGGCCTCCGCACCCTCGACTCCTCCAATGAAAGGTACAGGGTGGTACGGACGTACTCCTCCTTGGCCCCCTTGCTCCGCAGCGGGTACAGCTATTTCGTGAGCGAAGGCCTGCTGCTCAGGAAAGGGCATAGGCCCAGGGGCGATGAGCCCTCCATCCCGTACGCCATCCTCTGCGTCTACCGGCCCACGGTAGGGACGGAGGCGGTCCTGCAAGCCCTTCGGGCGAATCGGCGGACATAATGTAACCTATATAGACAACACTCGGAGCCTTTTCTCGTCCATCTTTATATAGGGCGTCCCCTCTCCCCGCCCTAAGAGGAATACTTCCATGTCGAACGTTAAGATACCAGACCCGGACTTCGCCAAGAGCATCATCGATGCTGGCGGCAAGACCTTGGACCTGTGCTACCAGTGCGGCACATGCACCGGCAGCTGCCCCTCCGGACGGACCACCGCGTTCCGCACCCGGCAGCTGATCAGGAAGGCCCAGCTAGGACTGAAGGACGACATACTGCCGTCCGAGGACCTCTGGATGTGCACCACCTGCTATTCATGCGTGGAAAGGTGCCCCCGGGACGTCGAGATCGTGGACATCATCATCCTGATGAGGAACATGGCGGTCCAAAAGGGCTACCTGGCCGAGGAGCACAGGAAGGTCGGGCGCTCCCTCCTCAAGATCGGGCACACCGTTCCCGCCTCGGACAAGCTCAAGCAGCTGCGCGTCAGCATGGGCCTTACCGCCGATCCGCCGACCACCATCGCCGACCCGAAGGCCATGGCCGACTTCAGGAAGATCATGGAGAAGACCGGGTTCGAGAAGCTGATCGGAGGGGCGTAAATGGCCGCTGACAAGTTCGCTCTGTTCCTGGGGTGCGTCGCCCCCCTCAGATATCCTGGCATAGAGAAGGCGACCAGGGAGCTGTTCAAGGCCCTCGGCTACGACCTGAGGGAGATGACCGGTGCCGGGTGCTGCCCCGCCCCCGGGGTGGTCCGTTCCTTCGACCAGGCCACCTGGCTGGCGCTCGCCGCCCGCAACCTGGCCATCGCCGAGAAGCAGGGATGCGACGTCCTCACCATCTGCAACGGCTGCTTCGGCTCTCTGTACGAAGCGAACCACATGCTGCAGGAGGACCCCGCCCTACTGAAGAAGGTCAACGCCATCCTGGCCGAGGTCGGCATGAAATATGAGGGCAAGGTCCGCGTCCGGCACTTCGCCGATGTCCTGTTCAACGATGTGGGCATCGAGAAGATGAAGCAGAAGTTCACCCGGCCGCTGGACTACAAGGTGGCCGTGCACTACGGATGCCACTTCACCAGGCCCACCAAGCTCAAGCACCTGGACGACCCCGAGAGGCCGCACATCCTGGACGAGCTGGTGGAGTGGACGGGCGCCAAGAGCCTCCCGTACGCCGACAAGAACATGTGCTGCGGGGCCGGAGGGGGCGTGCGCAGCAGGGACGGCAAGTTCGCCCTGACCTTCACCGAGGCCAAGCTCAAGAACATGAAGGCCGTCAACGCCCAGTTCATAATCGACGTGTGCCCGTTCTGCCATCTGCAGTTCGACCGCGGCCAGAAGGACCTGCCCGGCTACGACATACCGGTCATCCACCTGGCGCAGCTCTATGGCCTGGCCATGGGCCTCCCTGAGTCCTCCCTGGGGCTCGAGGCCCACGAGATCAAGGTCACCCTGTGAGGCATGGGCTTGCACCAAGCGCATCTGGTAGGGGTCTACACCCAGGAGGAGGTGCCTGAAGAGGTGGAAGGCTTCGTTAGGTACCAGGCCGCCCGGGACGGGCACCGAGCGGTGCCGGGGGAGAGGATAGCCGTGCTCAACGTCATCGGCACCTCCTCCTACGTCCCTGTCTTCCTCATGGACGTGGACAGCCTTGCGGAGCTGGAAGCCAAGCTCTCCGAGCATGGGGTCCAGGCGGACCAGGTGAGCAAGGCGTCCCTGCGCCGGGTGCTACAGGAGATGGGGCGCACCTAAACCCTTTCCCTCGGTTTTTCCCTTTCCAGTGAAAATTGGACGACCGCACGGAAAAGGAGAAAACTTATTAATAGGGTTACTTGTTTCCGAGTTCATCTCGCGATTGGAGGCTATTAATTGGCTGCTACTAAGAAAGCGTCTACGAAGGCCGCCTCAAGGAAGGTCAAGGACCGGTGGAAGGCCAAGGAGTGGTACAAGATCTACGCTCCCCGCATGTTCAATCAGGTCCAGCTGGGCGAAACCCCCAGCGCCGATGCCGCTAACCTGATCGGCAGGACCACCGAGGCAACCGTTCATGACATCAACGGCGACTTCTCGAAGATGCACGTCAAGCTCAAGTTCAAGGTCCAGGACGTGAGCGGGTTCGATGCGCACACCGTGTTCATCGGCCAAGACCTGGCCAGCGATTACATAAGGCGTTTGACGCGCCGCAAGCGGACCAAGACCGATCACGTCGTGGACGTCCGCACCAAGGACGGATACCTCCTCCGGGTGAAGCCGATGAGCATCACCGAGAAGCGCATCCAGGCCTCTCAGGAGACCGCCCTCCGGACAATGATGAACGAGGAGATGCGGAAGATGGGCGAGGAGAAGACCATCTCCGAGATGGTCAAGGCCATCATCGACGGCGAGATGGTCCGGAGGCTGGGGAACGTCTGCAAGGTCATCGTCCCCGTGAAGAGGATCGAGATCCGCAAGACCGAGGTGCTGGAGATGGGCTCCGTCCCGCAGGACCAGCCGGTCTTCGCCCCCGAGGTCCCGGCCGAGGAGGTCCTAGAGCCTCCAGTCCAGGAGGAGGCCTCCGCCGTCCAGGCGGAGACCGAACAGTAAATCCTTTTCCCGAATGCCGGGGTGGCTCAGCCTGGTGGAGCGTCGGACTCATAGGGATTTGGAACAAGACCCTCTCCAGGGAGATCCGAAGGTCAGGGGTTCGAACCCCCTCCCCGGCACTCCCCGTCGCTCTTCTGATCGAACCCTCAGCGCGCCTCGCCGCATGCAATCATTCAAGTATGTCCGCCTATCTTGCATCCCTCCGGTGAGAGAACGAGGTTGATCATCTATACTGGCAAGGGAGGCGTTGGGAAGACCTCGGTGGCCGCGGCCACCGCCTTGCGCTGCGCCCGGATGGGCTATCGCACTATAGTCATCAGCACCGATTCCGCGCATTCCCTGGCCGATTCCCTGGAAACCCCTCTGTCCGGGGAGATAAGGAGCATAGGCAACAACCTCGACGCCATCGAGGTGGACGTCATCCACGAGATGGAGACCCGCTGGAACGAGATCGGGAAATACCTTTCGGACTTCATGGTCTCGCAGGGGCTGGACCCGATATCGTCCAAGGAGATGACCGTCTGGCCGGGGATGGAGCTGATGTCCGCGCTGTTCTACATCGAGGAGTTCCAAAAGACAGGGAGGTACGACGTGGTGGTGATGGACACCGCCCCCACCGCCGAGACGCTGCGCCTGCTAAGCTTCCCCGACACCGCCGATTGGTACTTCGACAAGATGTATAAGATCTTCAGGAACACGGTCCGCCTGGCCAGGGCGACGGTCGGGAAGGTGATGAGCATCCCCATGCCCACCAACGCCTTCCTGGACGATCTGGAGCAGCTCAAGGAGCGGATGAAGACCGTACGCACTATCCTGTTGGACCCTCGAACGACCTCGGTCCGGCTTGTGCTGAACCCGGAGAGGATGGTGATCAACGAGACCAAGCGGGCCTATACCTACCTATCCCTTTACAATCTGACGGTGGAATGCATCGTCGTCAATCGGTTGCTCCCGGACGGCGCCAGGGACATGTACCCAAAGGCGAAGTACGAGGAACAGTCCCGCTACATGCAAATGATAGAGGAGTCCTTCTCGCCCCTGAGGATGCTCAAGGCCTACCAGGCCAGCACGGAGGTCGTCGGGAGGGAGGCGTTGGAGGTGCTCGCTGAGCAGCTTTTCGACGGCACCGACCCCGCCCAAGTATATTCCCTGGAGAAGAGCATGGAGATCGTCAACAGGGACGGCGAGGACACGCTCGCCCTGAAGCTGCCATTCACCAGCAAGGACCAGGTAGAGTTATATAAATCGAACGATGTCCTAATAGTGACGGTCGGTTGGTACAAGCGCTCCGTCACGCTGCCCTATTCCCTCGTGAAGAAGGAGGCGCACAAGGCGGAGTTCAAGAATGGCCGGCTGGTCATCAGCTTCAAGTGAGGGATGAGAATGGTTGGCGATACCGACAAGCCCGAGGGGGAGCAGCAGGAGAGGCAGCAGGAAAGGCCGACGCATCCCAGGGAGGAAAGAGCGCTGCCGGAGGACACCGTCGTCCATCTCATTAAGGCCGGGACCGAGTTCCTGGCCGCAATGGACACCCTGATGCCCCACAGCAGGATGCCCCCGGATGCCCAGGAGCATCTGAACAACATCCACAAGGAAACGCTCCTGCTCTTCCGGTCCTTCGTGGATGCAAGACTGAAGGAGATCAATAGGAAGAAGGAGCCACCGGCCCCCACCTTGAGAAAGATAGAGGTAGACTGATCTAGCCTTCCCGGCAATCCGGGCAAAGCAGGGCTCCGTTCTCCAGCGTAAGGTCGAAGGAGTACGCCTCGCAGCTCTCGCAGTACCCTACCAGGGAGCCCTGGCCATTGGACCTGCCCCCTCCGACCCCTATCTTCCCCCATTCCCTGGTCAGCTCGATGAGCGAGGGGGAGAGCCTGAGAATGTCCTTCTCCGTCAGCATACCGATCAGCTTTCCATCCTCGACGACCGGCAGCCTCCGCAGATGCAGGTCGGACATGCGCTTGGCGGCCACCGCAACACTGGAATCAGGGGATATGGTGATGACCGGCGAGGACATGACCTGCGCCACCCTGACGCGCGCCGGCATCTTCCCGAGGGCGACGACCTTGTAGAGGATGTCCCTTTCGGTCAATATGCCCACGGGCTCCCCCTCCTCCAGGACCACCAGGCTGCCCACGCCCTCCCGGAGCATCAGGGCGGCTGCTTCCTTCACGGTCATGTCCGGTCTTCCCGTGCGAGGACGGCTGGACATGACCTCCCGGACCAGTATCTCCCTTACCTCCTTCGCCTGCATGATGGATATATCTCCTTGGGCAGTAGATATCTTTGCCGTTGTCAGGGGCGTGAAATGGAACGGCGGTTGGGTGTCCGCCATCCACAGCCTTTAATACGATGTAGAACAACATCACCCCGGATCGAGCATGAAGGACCAGGAAGGGGCATTGGCGGTCAAGCTGGCCCGGAGGGCGATAGATGCGGAGACCAGGAACTTGGACATAGACCGGTTCGACGTCCCGGACAGCTTCAGAGAGAAGAGCGGGGCGTTCGTGACCCTCAGGACCTTCCCGGGGGATGAGTTGCGGGGTTGCATAGGATACCCCGAGCCAGTCTTCCCGCTGGCCGAGGCGATCCTAAGGGCGGCCCAGGGCGCCTGCCACGACCCCCGTTTCCCTCCGCTGCGGCCCGAGGAGCTCGATCACGTGGTCGTTGAGGTCAGCATCCTGACGCCCCCGGAGGAGGTCAAGGTCGAGCACCGCCTCGACCTTCCGGGGACGATCGTCATCGGAAGGGACGGGCTGATCATTGAGAGGGGAATGTACAGGGGCCTGCTCCTGCCCCAGGTCCCTGTGGAATGGGGATGGGACGCGACCACCTTCTTGGAGCAGGCATGCCTGAAGGCCGGGCTCACCCCGGACATGTGGCTGGACCGCCGGACGCGGATATTCACCTTCAAGGCCGAGGTGTTCCAAGAGGAATCGCCATACGGTCAAATAGTCCGGAGACGTACCCAGTGATCACATGGATGTGGTAGAGGGCAGGCTGTTCTTCCAAGGAAGGCTGCAGAGGGCCTGCGTGGGCATCGAGGACGGCCTCATCGTCGCCGTGAAGAAGGTCCTGAGAGGAGGCGAGCACTTCGATTTCGGGGACCGGCTGGTGCTGCCCGGGGCGGTCGATCCGCACGTCCATTTCCGGGAGCCTGGCCTCACCCATAAGGAGGACTTCCGCTCGGGATCGCTCTCCGCCCTGCACGGCGGGGTCACATGCGTATTGGACATGCCCAACACCGTGCCGCCGGTCATCGACAGGGCGGCCCTCGACGATAAGCGGGAGGCGGTCCGGGGGCGCTCCTGGATCGACTACGGGCTGTTCGCCGGGATCGCCCCCACCACCGACGTCGCCTCCCTCGGCCCCTGCGTTGGCTACAAGGTCTTCCTGGGGTCGTCCACGCAGAGCGTGCTGCTGCGGGAGGAAAGGGAGCTAGCGAAGGCGATGGACGCCGTGGGGAGGGCTGGGCGCGTGGTCAGCGTGCATGCCGAGGAGGAGGCCCTCCTGACGCACAGGGACGAACGCTCCCTGCGGGAGCATGAGGAATGCCGCCCCCGCCAGGCGGAGACCGCTGCAATAGAGAGGCTTACGGCGTATCAGGAACGGGCACGCATCAACGTATGCCATGTGAGCTGCGCCGACTCCCTGGCGATGCTCAAGGCGTCCCGCATGGGCTTCGAGGTCGCCCCTCATCACATGCTGCTCGATGCCAGCATGGACCTGGAGGCCTGGGGGAAGGTGAACCCGCCGTTGAGGCGGAGGGCCGATCGGGAGGCGCTGTTCCAGGCCTTCTGCCGGGGCGACGTTCCGATGCTGGCCACAGACCACGCCCCCCATGCCCCAGAGGAGAAGGAAAGGGGGTTCGGAGAGGCGCCCTCAGGGGTTCCAGGCGTCGAGACCGGGTTCAGCATGCTTCTGGCCCTTGTCAAAAGGGGCTTCCTGCCCTTGGCCATCCTGCTCAAGGCCGCCTGCCTCACCCCCGCCCGCACCTTCGGCGTAAACAAGGGGGAGATCGCAGAGGGCCGGGACGCGGACCTGGTCGTGGTCGACCCCAGGGAGATCGTGCGCATCAAAGGGAAGGAACTGCATAGCAAGTGCGGCTGGACGCCGTACGAGGGCAGGGAGGCCCTCTTCCCGCAGGCGGTGTTCCTCCGCGGGAGGCTGGTCCTCAGGGACGGTTCCGTCCAGGAGGAGGGGAGGGGAAGGGAGGTGCCCTATGCCTGAGGGACCGCTCCCCCCGGACCTGAGCGAACTGGAGGGAAGGCGCTTCGTCTGCGAGGACCCCTGTAAGCTCTGCTGCCTATGCCAACCGGAATGCCTCCCGACCGAGGTCGAATATTTCAAAAGGAACTATCCAGACCATCTAGTGCTCAAGAGGGAGCCGCACCGCCATTACGCCCTCTCGCTCAAGAAGGGACAAGGCTCCTGCGCCTTCTTGAACAAGGGAAGGTGCGAGGTCTACGCCCACCGCCCCCACTTCTGCCAGCAGTTCCCCTTCCATGTCCATGTCGGACAGAGGGTGCAGGTGGAACTGGACCTCAGCTGCCGGGGCGTATGGGGGGACAAGGGGGAGGAGGCGCTGCCGGAGGGATTGCGCCTGGTGCAGGCGAACGAGGCCGAGATACGACGCACGCTGAGGGAGGCCATCCCGGTGTACCGCGAGTTCAACCTGAATTGCCTGGATGCCGGCTTGGAGGTGGACGTCGGGAAGGTGCGCTCCCAGGTGTCCGCCCGCCTGGACGAGCTCACCGACCTTCGCCTGATCGCGTCCCTGCTGGAGGCGAGCGTGGAGGAGGACGAGCTCAACATCCAGGATCTCAAGGCGAAGCCCTCATTGGACGAGGGCACGCTGAGGGACCTGGAACATTCGGCCCTGGAGATGGTGGCCGGGTCATTGGGAGCCGAGGAGCTGTTCCAGGCACCGGTGTACTGCGCCCCCGACGGAGGGTGGAACCTCTTCCGGATCGAGGGGGCGAGGGTGGAACGGTACGTGATGGACGAGGAGGGGGACGTACACAAGGCCGGAGGCCTTCCTGTGAAGGCCATAAGACTTCAGCAGCCTAATGGGTTCGACAGGAGGACGTTGAAGGACTACCTGAGGGTGCTGAACAACCGCGACAGCCTCATGGGCTACGCGTTCTACCTGATGGACGAGTATGGGTACGAGGACCCCTGGCCCAACGTGTACGGGGGAGTGCTCTCGACGGCGGTGCTCGACCTGCTGTGGCGCACCGCGCTGCTGGCCGCCTTCTTCCCCGGCGGAAAGGACGGGGAGCGCATGCGGGAGGGCATCATCTTCTACGACATGGACCGCTTGGACGCCCCGACGCTGGGAGCGTTCGTGTGACTGGCCGAGGCGCATCGAGGGCCGAGGCGCAAAACTTCATATAGTGTCCGTTCATTCGACCGCTATGGAGATCTGAGCATGCAGAAGCCCCTTAACGTCCTCAACCAGGCGATAAACAGTCAGGTGATCGTCACGTTGAAGGGCAACCGGGAGTACCGTGGGGTGCTGGACGGATACGACCCTCACATGAACGTCGTGCTCAAGAACGCTGAGGAGCTCATCAACAACGAGGTCGTCCGCAAGCTCAGCGTCGCCATCGTCCGCGGAGACAACGTGATCTACATCTCCCCCTGAGGTTACCCCTATGACGAAAGGAACGGCAGCGCATGGAAAGATGGGCAGCAAGAAGACGCACGTCCCCTGCCGCAGGTGCGGCAAGAGGGCCTATAACATCCGCACCTCCTGCTGCGCCTCCTGCGGGTACGGCAAGACCACCACCATGAGAACGTATAATTGGGCTAAGTCCCATTGACGTTCGAGGTAGCTCCCTTGGAGGATGACCGGCCCAAGCATTTCTGTGGAGTGGTCGGCATGGCCTTGGAGGGCGATGCCGTTCCGCATTTGAAGAAGGCGCTTCGGATCATCCAGCATCGCGGTCAGGAGTCCGCGGGCATCGCCGTTTCCACTGGCGGGGCCATATCCTACGTTCGCGGAATGGGCTTAGTCCATGAGGTCCTGACGGGCCGCCAGTACAATGCCCTCGCCGGGAACAGGGGCATCGGCCATGTCCGCTACTCCACCTCCGGTTCGTCCTGCGCCGAGAACTGTCAGCCCATAACGGTCACCACCAAGGAAGGGGATTTGGCCCTCGCGCACAACGGCGACATCGTCAATGCTGGCTCGATCCGGGACAAGCTGCAGTCCGAAGGCTGGGCCTTCCTGACCTCCAGCGACTCCGAGATCATCGTGCGGATGCTGGCCACCGAGCTCTCCAACAGTCCTGACCCGGTCCGGGCGATCAAGACGGTCATGAGAACCCTGGAGGGCGCCTACTCCATAACCATGATGCTTGACGGTCGGGTCTTCGGGTTCCGGGACCCCTTCGGGTTCAGGCCGCTATGCCTAGGCAGGCTTCCAGGCGGATACGCGCTCGCCTCCGAGAGCGCCGTCTTCGACGTGCTTAAGGGGGAGTTCATCCGGGACGTCCAGCCCGGGGAGATCGTGGAGATCTCTTCCTCAGGCGCGACCTCCACCCGCACCCCCGCCGCGCCCCATTGCGCCCACTGCATGTTCGAATGGGTGTACTTTGCCCGCCCCGACGCGGTCATAGAGGGGCGCGAGGTCTACCAGGTCAGGACCAACATAGGGCATATCCTCGCGAAGGAGCAGCCGGTGGAGGCCGATGTGGTCGTCCCCGTCCCCGACTCTGGGAGGGCGCATGCCCTGGGCTTCGCGGAGGGCTCCGGCATCCCGTACGCCGAAGGGTTCATGAAGAACCGCTACATCGAGCGGACGTTCATCCTCCCCGACCAATCCCAGAGGGACGAGGGCGTCCTACTGAAGTTGAACCCCATCCGCTCCACGGTTGCCGGCAAGCGGGTGGTCATAGTGGACGACTCCATCGTCCGCGGGACCACGATGCTCAAGATCGTGCAGATGACGCGCCGGGCCGGGGCCAAGGAGGTCCACGTCCGCATCGGCTGTCCGCCCGTGATCGCCCCCTGCTTCTACGGCGTGGACATGAAGACCAGGGAGCAGTTCGCGGCCCTGAACCGGACCCCGAAACAGATCGCGGAGCTCATCACGGCGGATTCCGTCGGCTATATCAGCCAGGCCGGGCTGGTCCGCGCCCTGGGAATCCCTGAGTCGGAGCTATGCCTGGCCTGTGTGAACGGGGAGTATCCGACCCGGATCGCCGGGGAAAAGATGCGCTTCCAGAGGACCCTGGAGGTCTGAGCCAAGGACATTCGGGGATGGGTCGAAAACAATATTATCCTAGATACAAATCAATAGGCATGACCAAGCAACCTCACCGGGAACGCCCGCTCGGCGTGACCGTGATCGGCGTGCTGCTGCTCCTCGCAGGGCTCATAACCATCCTATCAAGCGTTCTGATCGATTCCTTCTAGGACCTGGAGAACATAGAGGTGGCCGTAGGGGTGGCGTCCTTTGTCATCGGCCTCATCTACCTGATCGCGGCGTACGGGTTCTTCAAAGGATGGAGCTGGATCTGGCTGGTGACGATGGTGGTCGTCGTCCTAGGCATTTTGGTCGACATCGTCGCCTGGGCCATCGGCGGGTTCGACGACCTGGGCGGGCTGCTCCTCGGCCTGATCATCCCGGTGATCATCGTCCTGTACATGAACAGTCAGAACGTGAAGGCCTTCTTCAGGAGGGCCTGAGCCTTTCCCCCTCGGCGCCTCGGCGGGAGATATTGGCCAGCCAGGGAGTAAGATAAGATTATATAGAGAAAACCTGTTTGCCATTCCCGCATGGGCAGGTAGATCAGCTGGAAGATCGCTACCTTGGCATGGTAGAGGCCGGGGGTTCAAATCCCCCCCTGTCCACTCCTTCATTCTCTCCGTCCGTTCGCACCATCGTTCATGCCAAGCGCAGCCCACAGGGACCGATAGCGCCGCCCTGATGCGGTCTACCTCCGGAAAAGGTCGGTGCTGAGATACTTCTCCCCTCTGTCTGGGAAGATGGTCACGATGACCCCATGGTCGACCCTCTTGGCCATCTCCAAGGCGGCGTACATGGCGGCGCCGCTGCTCATGCCGACGAAGATGCCCTCCTGTTTGACGATCTGGCGCGTCATCTCATAGGCCACCTCGGTCTCCACCATTATCGTGATGTCTATTTGATTCGGATCGTAGATGGCCGGAACGATGGCCTCCTCCATGTTCTTCAGCCCTTGGATGTAGTGCCCCCTCACGGGATGGGCGCTGACGATCTTGATGTCCGGGTTATGCTCCCTCAACGCCTTCCCGACCCCCATTATGGTCCCGGAGGTCCCAAGCGCGGAGACGAAATGGTCAACGTTCCCACCGGTCTGCCTCCAGATCTCGTCCCCCGTGGTCCTGTAGTGCGCAAGCTTGTTGTACTGGTTGGAGAACTGGTCCGGCATGAAGTACTTGTCCGGGCTCTCCCTGACCAATCGCCTGGCCAGCCGGATGGCGCCATCGGTACCGTACCTCCCCTCGCTCAATATGACCTTCCCTCCGAAGGCCTCGATCATCTGCCTTCTCTCGACCGATACGCTGTCGCTCATCACGATCTCCACCGGGTACCCCTTTATGGCGCCGATCATGGCCAAGGCCACCCCGGTATTGCCCGACGTGGGCTCGATGATGGTCTTCCCCTCCGTCAGCGTCCCCTCCTCTTCCGCCTGCTGGACCATACTTAGGGCTATCCTATCCTTGATGCTGCCAGTGGGATTGAACCCCTCCACCTTGGCATAGATGGTCACGTCCTTGTTGGGGTTCAACCGGTTGATCCTCACCAAGGGGGTGTTTCCGATCGACTGGAGGATGTTCTCTTTAAAATCGGGCGACAGTGGCATCATGGCATGCTCTCAGGCTAGAAGGGAAAGGAAGCTAATATAACTATGACAGGGCTGGCTGCGGCATCGCCCGACCGATCCCAGCGACGGTGCCAAGCAGATGTCGCCTGGAAGGGCTGGACCGATCATCGCCGCTTGCATCCAATGATGGAAGGGGGCGCTCCATGGAACGAAAGGCCGACCGGAGGGCGTGGGCCCTCTCGGAAAGGTATTCATGCGCCCGCGTCGTTCCGTTCGGTCAATGATCATCGACAGCCACGTTCACCTTTGGCTCCGGGACCATCTGCCGGACGCAATGGTCCGAATGTACCTGGAGCCCCTGGCCGCCCTGGAGGGACTCATGGACTGGGATGTGTCCGCAGAGAAGGTCTGGCCCGAGTACACGGTGGACGCGGAGAAGGCCTTGGAGGCCATGGACGCGGGGGGCATCGACAAGGCCGTGGTCCTCCCTATAGACTTCAACCTCGTGGAGAGGGCGCGGATAGATATTGAGGGGTACAATCGGTGGGTCTTCGAGACCTGTGCCCAGGTGCCCGATCGGCTGATCCCGTTCATCGGCGTGGACCCTCAGCGGGGCGAGGCCGCGCTGGAACTCTTGGACCGGTTCGTCTCCAAGTACGACGCCAAGGGGGTCAAGCTCTACCCGTCCACGGGCTGGTTCCCGAACGAGGACAGGGTCAGGGGCTTCCTCGCCCGCGTGGATGAGCTCGGCCTTACAGTGGTCTCGCACACCGGCGCCGCCTGGGGGTCTCTGGAGGAACGGTACAGCGAGCCCAGCTACTGGACGGACGTCCTTGAACGCTACCCCGACACCAACATCGTGCTCGCCCACCTGGGGGGTAAATGGCGGCATCAGGTCATCCAGATGTGCAAGGCGTATCCGAACTGCTACACCGATTGCTCGGCCCTGCAGGGATGGCTTCCCTCGGACCCGGGGACGGCATTGGCCCGCCTGAAGGAACTCGCTGGCTCCATCCCGGACAAGGTGTCCTTCGGCTCCGACTTCCCACTGTTCGAGCTCAGCTACACAACGCCCTCGTGGGCGTACTTCGTCCGGACACAGCCTTGGGCGGACGAGGAGATCAAGGCGAAGCTCCTCGGGGAGAACATGCGCGCCCTCCTTGGCCTCTAAAACCACGGACCAATAATTATATCCAACCGGTCCCCCGATTCCATTCCCGATGATCATCGACGGGCATGTCCACATGTGGCTACGGCCGATGTACCCCGATGTCATAATCAATGCCTATCTGGAGCCGTGGCTGGCCATGTCGGAGTTCCTGGACCTGAGCCGGGACATGGAGGACAACTTCCCGACGTCCGAGGTCAGACCGGAGCTGCTGCTCGGATATATGAACAGAGCGAAGGTGGACCGTTCCGTCGTGCTTCCTCTGGACTTCGGCCTGGTGCAGGAACCGAAGGCCGGGGTGGAGGCCCTCAACGACTGGATATTCGGATCGGCGCAGCTATACCCGGACAAGTTGATCCCGTTCATGGGCATCGACCCGAGGCGGGGGGAGCAGGCCATAAGGCTGATGCGCAAGTATCATTCCCAGTTCGAGCCCAGGGGCATCAAGGTCTATCCTCCGAACGGGTTCTATCCCAATGAGGAGAGGCTGCGTCCCTTCTGGGACGAGGTCAGGGACATGGACCTCATCGTCGTGAGCCACGCGGGGGCCAGCTGGGGCCCTCTGGACGAGGAGAAGGGCCGCCCCATCCATTTCAAGGGCGTGCTCGAAAGGTATCCCGACATGAAGCTCATCATAGCCCATCTGGGCGGCAAGTACAGGGCGGAGACCTATGAGATGGCGAGGGAGTACGAGAACCTGTACACCGATTGCTCAGCCTTGCAAGGCTGGCTTCCCTCGGACCCGGGCACGGCCAAGGACCGCCTGGGAGAGGCGTTGGCTGTCATGGGCGACAAGGTCATCTTCGGATCGGATTGGCCGCTCTTCGACCTCGCCTATCCCTACGAGTCCTGGTGCGCCTTCGTGAGGGAGCAGGCCTTCTGCTCCGAGGAGCAAAGGGAGCGGTTGATGGGGGGCACCATGCAAAGGCTGCTGGGCCTCTGACTCACGCCCAGGGCCGTCCCCAGTGGCCATCGAAGAAGTTCTCCCCTACTGGCCTTCGCGCTGGCCGCTCCCTCTCCGCCGCAAGCTGCTTCTCCGACAGCAGGGAGGTGTCCGTGCCGGGATACCCGCATATGACCAGGGCGATAAGGACGTGGTCCTCCGGGACCCCAAGCCGCTCCTTGATCGCCAGGACATCGTACCCTCCGATAGGATGTGCTATCAGTCCGAGCTCGGTGGCCCGCAGCAGCATCTCCCCGACGGCCAAACCGGTGCTGAACAGAAAGTAGTCCCGCCGGTCGGGGAGCTTGCAGTCATCGTCCAACCGGGCGCAGACCGCCATGATCAACGGCGCTCTCGAGGCCCAGGAGTTTCCCCTGTTCAGCGAGGCCTTGATGGCCTCCAACGGGCCCGGCTCCCTTGCCACGATCACCCGCCAAGGCTGATTGTTGTTGCATGACGGGGAAAGGCGCATCGCCTCCACCATCTCGTCGACGACCGCCTTCGGCACTGGCCTGGTGTCCAAGGCCCTCAGCGCCCTCCGCTTATAGACCACCTCCCGCACGTCCATGCCTATCGGACGTACAGGGCGAACAGAGGTTAATATCCCTTTCCAGACCAAGCCCTTAATACATTCCCGGGCAATAATATCGAACGGATCGTATGGTGGACCTTAGCATCGTCGAGGCTGGGCTGGTGGGCGGAGGGCTGGTTGCGATCGCAAGCGCGGTGTACGGAAGGAAGGAATCATCCTCATGGGACGAGGTATTGCTGTTCCTAGGGTTCCTCGTCGGGGCGGCCATGATCGGGATAGGGGCCTGGGCGTGGGGCATCGGGGAATACGACATCTCCACCAGGCTGATCCTGATCTTTCTGGGGCTGTCCCTGTTCCTGAGGGCCATAAAGGGCATCAAGCTGGCGTCCCTGATAGCGCTGATCACGGGAGGGGCGGTGGGCTACGGGCTGTACTGGTTGGGGAAGGCCTTCGAGCTGGAGTTCCTGACATCCACCGTCATCCTCGTCACGGCCTTCCTGGTCCTCATCATCGTCTACGTCATCTTCAAGTTCGTTGAGGACATCTTGGACATGGGCGGGGTGGTGCTGGGGTTCCGATCAGTGCAGTTCCTCGTCGGACTGGTGGCGTTCGCGGAGGCGGTGCTGCTCCTGCTCGATCGTTCCCTGTGGTATTTCCTCTCCTGACCGCACCATAAGCTTTTAAATCAGGTCGCGATTATTGCGACACGTTCGGGCCCGTGGCTTAGCTGGATATAGCACTGGCCTTCTATTCCCTGGGGGCAGGGACGAAGCAAGTCAGTGGTCCCGGGTTCGAATCCCGGCGGGCCCGCCAATCGAACAATAATAAATAATTTATTAAAAAAATAAAAAAAGATCGGAGGAGGATCAGAGCTCTTCCAAGGCCTCCTTCCTCTCCTTCTCGTACTCTTCCTGGGTGATTATGCCCCTCTTCCTGAGGTCCTCGATCTTGTCGAGCTTCTCCGCAGGGCTCATCTTTCCTTCAGGCTGGTTCATCACCATGACCGGGGTGGCGTCGGTGTGGATCACCGCACTGGCGATCTTGGTGACCTCGAAAGGCCTTCCGACATTCTCCCAGGAGACCGCCCCGCCGCTCATCAGCTTGATCCCTGGGGATTCATAGTCTATCCCGCCCTTCTCGCCAGCGGTGGCGAAGAACACATCCCCGTATCCAAATAGCCTTTCGTACCAGGGCTGGATCGTGGTCACGCTCTGCACTTTATCGATTCCAGTGTCCGCATATCTCAGGGTGAATATGCCATACCTGGTGATGATCCTCTGATCGGTGACCACGAAGAGCACCCTGCTAAGATAGATATAATTGATTATCAGGAGCAGCAGCGCAAAGACCAAAGGTATCAGGTACAGATACCAAGCCAGGCTGTCGTCGATCAGGACGGTCCAGGTCAAGAGGGCCAGACCGGCAAGCCCTCCGATCAGTCCGAACCGCTTCCGATCGGTCACGATCATCAGCAAGCAGGCCAGGGCGGCGATGGCGAGGATCAGGAGGTCATCGTTGCTGTTGTGGAAGAATTCCATCAGCACTAGATACACCAAGGCGAAGGCCGTAAGCAAAAGACCTTTGCCCATGATGATGATTGCGGAGGGCTTCCCCTGCCACTTGATGTTCTCTCCAGGTATTAGATAGTCCGAGGCCGGCGAACCGCTCGCCGCCCGGGACATCAATGAGCTTCCCTTACCCTTTCCCATTCCTCGCTCCTCCGTCATCCATTTCCGCCCCGGCGCAAATAAAATCTCGACGCGGGATATTGAAATCAATAGGTATGTGGGATATAATAATGATTGGCAGTTCGGAGCCAGACCTCCGCGGCACACCCCGCGCTCTTCACATCTCAAAGTTCATTGCATGTTCCCCCTGGCTTGAACCCGGACACCTTGCCAAGGGCCACAGCGACCCATTGGCGAGGAAAAGGTTATTAAATACCCATTGAATCAGGGCAGCTAGTCTGGTGTGTACTGATGAAGAGAAGCTCACGCGCCTGGAAGAAGAAGGGGAAGCAGCGCTGGAAATGGCGCAAGAAGAAGATGAGAAGGCGAAAGCACGCCCAGAAGATGCGTAAGCGCTAAAGCTGAACATGTGGGGGTATGGGGTAACACGGTATCCTCGCGGGCTCCAGTTAATATGGAGTGATTGCTAACGGGTTTGCTGACCGGTGATGAATAACTGGAGCGATGACCTGTTAATTTCGCGTGGGGTCGCTCCCCACGTGGTGGAAACCCGCTGATCTGGGTTCAAATCCCAGTGCCCCCACTTCCTTTAATGGTCCAACCTCTTATTTGCGAACTTTTCATTAGGGTGCGTTCATGGGGGCATATGCCTTTCCAGGATCGGATGGGCCCCTTCATCCTCTTCCCACCTTCCTTAACGGCATGCGTGGTTGCTTCCCGGTGTCCTCTATGGTCAATCCTCCCGCGAACTAGGATATCTTAGGGGATTCATTTCCATGGCTTCTCTCGCACTCTCTCGCAGCATCGAGGAAGGCCACCCATGCCAGCCTCAAATGGTACAGGGCGGTCCATCCTTCTTTTTACGTGTGATCGCGATAGAGCCAGCGGTCCCCGCGCTCGTTAGGCCGATCATGGCGGCTAAGAACGGAAGATGGCCGCCATCCCTCAAATCCAATGCGCGCGCTCTTTACGCCAGGTTGGAATTGAAATGGGTGCCGACGGCTGGAAGGCGTTTTCATAGTCAATCGATTATTTCTGAGAAATGATACAATTAGAGCGTAATTTTTATAGTCAACCGACCATCCACATATTAGGAGCACCCCGCGGACCTTCTCCAACTTCCCCACCATTTTCGTTTTGCGGGGTCTCCTTTACCCTCATCCTTCCTTAGACAAGCTCCTTCCAGGGGAACCTGGATTTGATCGCCGAGATCACCCGCATATCCCTGGCCAGCATTTCGCCGATCTCTGATCCTTGCAAAGCGATAACCCGCACCCTTTCGCTTCGGTAATCGTCCACGGTCTTGCCCATCCATTCCCCTCTGATCCTAACCCCGGTACCCTTCAGGGTCAGGGAGGTGTGCAAGATACTGAGGTCATATACCAGCTCGGTAAGCAGCCATGGGTCGTACTGGATGGTCGATGGCACCTCGTACGGATAGCTTATCGACAGGGACGGGACCTTGTGCGCGTTGGCGTGCGCCCTCGTCTTGTCATCGTTGGTCAGGAACAGCACGTCCACGCGCTGCTCGAGCATCTCATCGGCCACCGAGCCAAGCATCTCGTCGTCCCTTACCTCCTTGTCCTCGACGAAGGAGCCGCCCTGCGCCGACCAGCAACTGTAGCGTTGCCTTAGGGCCGCGACCTCGGCCTGCCCGTTCAAGGCCTTCCGTCCGCCCTTGTCCAAGCAGTTGAACAGCTCCTCGGCGACACTGCGGTCCCGTAAGGCCCTCTTAAGCTCCTCCACATCCCTTTTATCGTACTTCCTGCCCACCCTCCGCGAGAGCTCCTCCTCGGCCATCGACGGTATGAGCAGCTGGACCTTCTGCGGGTCGAATGGCCGTACCCCGCAGCGGGTCCCGGCCAGAAGGAGTCTGGAGAACAGACGCCGGTAGAGGAGATTGGTATCTAGCCCGAAGCACATCTGCCGGGGGAACCGGTACGGGTCCCCACGGCGCTCGGTCACGCGGTAGATCTCCGCCATCAGCCCATCGAGGTTGCTCGGGGGAAGGAGCAGGGAGGCCTGCAGCGCCTCCCTCAGGTCTAGGTAGTTCGGTAGGTCCCTGGCGAGCCGGTCCCCCACCGCCCTCGCCATCCTGGACAGCGCCTCATCGTAGACGTCCTCCTGGACCACCAATTGCACCTCCTGGCGGTCCAGGTCCACGGCGAGCAGGTCCGTTTCCATCAGGTCGGAGCGGATGACGACCTTCCGCTTGCCCGCCATCAATGCCTCGTTGAGGACGACGGTGATGAAGTCCTTGTCGACCTCCATCATAGGACCTCCCTCCTGACATCATGGGAGCGCTGCAGGCCCAGGGGGATCTCCAGGTACGGTCTGGAAGCGTTCCGGAGGGAATCGATGTGCAGATAGAAGATATGATCAACCCTGCCCTTCCCCGCCCCGATGATGGTCCCCAGCACCGTGGCCTTGGTGCCCGGCGTGACGTCGATCGCCACCTCGTTGCCCAGGGTGTTCTCCCTCTCAACGGTCTCCCTCGCCAGGCGCCCGATCTCCTTGATGTCGTCCTCAGGGACCTCGAGCAGCTCGATTTCCGCTGGCGATCCATGCTCCCTCAGCAGAACGGTCAGCATCTCCCGGACCATCCGCCCCCTGTCCGTCCCGCAGCCGGCGGTCAGGACGTAGACCTTGTCCGGAAGGAAATCGAACTGCCGGATCGACGCCCAGGCGGAATTGAACAGCCCCCAGACGCTGCGCCCCGTCATGGTGATCAGGACCTTGCCCATGCCTAGTCCAGGGGATGGAGGGGTAATCAGCCTTTCCTCCGCTCGGCCGGGCGATGGAGGCGGCGTTCGAGGGCAAACGGTCCATGGCCCGACAGGGGACCCAGGGCTTCCCCGCTTCCTTCCCCCACGCCTCCTCATCCCAGCAGCTGCCGGATGGCGGCCTGGGTCTCCTGGGGGGAGGCCGTCGTGTTCACCAGATGGACCCTTGACTTGGCCAGGAACTGCCTGAAGAACCGCTCCCGCACCCTCATCTTCCGTTCATCCCGAACCAGCTGGTGCGGGTTGCAAAGGTCGTTAGCCGCCAAATGCTCCCAGGCCTCATCAGGCCCCAGCTCCCGGACAAGCCGGGGGTCGTCGCGGTCCCGCTTGAGCAGCACGATATCATAGATCGTCGTCATCGGCACCACCGAGCCCTTCCCGGTCACCCAGCGGACGTTCACCACCGCCCGCTTGCGGTTGTCGAGCTTCGCCCTCTCCACCAATCCCCGGTACTCCTCCCAGATGGTGCCGATGTCCGCGTCGATGTAGCAGTTCTTCTCCGAGCCGAAGGCGACCGGGCGCCGTTCGGACAGGCGGACGTAGTACCAGTCATCGGTGACCAGCCGGGCGTCCTTGGAGCGGAGCAGGCCCCAGGAATGGGTGGTCTTGCCGGTCTTGGACGGGGCGATGAGGGTCACGCCCTTGCCGTCCATGTCCAGGGCCGCGCCGTGCACCGAATATATCTGGTGCTCGTCCTCTAGGATGTCCCCTGCGATGGCCAGGGCCACGCTCTTGATCCACCCGTAATAGTCGAAGTTGAACAGGAACGCGGTCTTGGTGGCCGGCTCGTACAGCGCCTCCAGCGGCCGGTTCGGGTCGTCCAGGCATATCACGCGGCCATGCGAGCGCACTGCCTCGGACATCGAGTAGAAGTTGTCCTCCCACATGTCCTTGGTCGAATCGCTCAGGGTATACAGCTTGATGCAGCACCCGCTTATGTCCGCCTTGGCGGTATGGAAGGGGCAGGGGGCGTACTTGTCGTAGAGGGCTTCCTTCTCCTCAATGGTGATGGGCCGGACCGGATAGCTCATGGAGGGCGATACTCCTTACTGGCAGTTCAAGCTACCGCCGGTCCCGTTGACCCCGGCGCGCATCAGCTTGTACTCGATGCTGTCTATGAGCGCCATCAGCGACGCCTCGATGATATTGCCGGAGACGCCGATCGTCGTCCAACTCTGTTTCCCGTCCGTCGAGGTGATGAGCACGCGCACCTTGGCCGCGGTGCCCTCCTTCCCGTCGATGACCCTCACCTTGTAGTCGATGAGGCGCACCTCCTTGAGCACCGGGTAGAAGCGCTCCAGCGCCTTCCGCAGGGCCCGGTCCAAAGCGTTCACCGGGCCGTTCCCGTCCGCAGCGGTGTGCTCCAGGGTCCCGTCCGAGTCCACGACCCGCACTGAGGCCTCGGAGGTCATCACGTCCCCGGTGACGTCCATGAAGGTCCGGAAGCCCTCGAGCTTGAACGGCGAGGTGCTCTGCCCCTTCAGCTTGCGGATCAGCAGTTCCAGGCTGGCCTCGGCCGCCTCGTATTGGAAGCCCTCCGCCTCCAGTTCCTTCATTCGTTCCAGGACCAGGCGCCCCACGTCCCGCTCCGTCCCGATCCCCAGCTCCTCGGCCTTGGCGATGATGTTCGACACGCCGGACAGCTCGGAGACGAGGACCCTCCGCTGGTTCCCGACGAGCGCGGGGTCCACGTGCTCATAGGTGCGGGGGTCCTTGAGCACCGCGCTCACGTGGATCCCCCCCTTGTGGGCGAAGGCGCTCTTGCCCACGAACGGGGCGCGGGGATCGGGTGCGACATTGGCCATCTCGGCCACGAAATGGGAAAGCTTTGTCAGCTGGCTCAGATCTGAGATTCCGGTCCTCACGCCCATCTTGAGCATGAGATTGGGGATGATCGAGCACAGGTTGGCGTTGCCGCAGCGCTCCCCCAGGCCGTTGACCGTGCCCTGGACCATGGCCGCCCCGGCCTCCACCGCCGCCAGGGAATTGCCGACCGCCAGCTCCCCATCGTTGTGAGCGTGGATGCCGAGCGGCGCCCGCATCTCCTCCCTGACCCGGGAGACGACCTTCCCGACCAGGCTCGGGAAGGCCCCACCGTTGGTGTCGCAGAGGCACAGCCAATCCGCCCCCGCGTCCTCCGCCTCGTGCAATACGCCCATCGCGTACTCCGCATTGTGTTGATAGCCGTCGAAGAAGTGCTCGGCGTCGAAGATCACGCTGCGCCCCTTCCCCTTCAGGTACGCAACGGTGTCCCGCACTATCCGCAGGTTCTCCTCGAGCGGCACCTGCAGCGCCTTCTCCACATGCAGGTCCCAGGCCTTGCCGAAGACGCACACCCATTCGGTCCCGGCCTCCAGCAGGGCATCCATGCCCTTGTCCTCCTCCGGCCGGACCCCGGAGCGGTGGGTGGCGCCGAAGGCCACCAGCTTGCTGTTCCTAAGCTCGACCCTCCGGGCGGCCTGGAAGAACGCCCGGTCCTTAGGGTTGGAAGCCGGGTAGCCGCCCTCGATGAAATCGATGCCGAAGGCGTCCAATCGCTCCAGGATCTCCAGCTTGTCCTCGTTCGAGAAGCAGACGCCCTCCGTCTGCGCCCCGTCCCTCAATGTGGTATCGAATAGCCTAGCCCTGTCGGGCAATAAATAGATCCCACCCGTAGTTCGACGTCCTTGCCATTGCGACCCCTCAGGTAAGGTATGCTCTATCATGGCACGACCTATTTAACCCTACCGTTCAACAGGCAGGCGTTCCGCTTCAGGAGCCCCACCAGATCGCTCATGATGGCGCTGGCCGTCTCCTTTCTGCCGGCCCCCCGCCCCACCACCGTTATCGCCCCGGCCAGGTCGGTGTGCATATGAAGCACGTTGAGCGTCCCTGATATGGCCAGGGGGTGCCCTAGGGGCACCATCCGCGGGGCCACCTCGACCCCCTCGCCGTTCACCTCGCCTATCAACCTGATCACCTTCCTCTCCTTGGCCGCCAGCTCCACCGCCTCCTGGGTGATCCGGCGGATGCCGGTCCGGCGCACATCGTGGTAGGTGACGTCCATGCCCATGATGGCGTTGGCAAGGATGGCCAGCTTGCTGGCGCTGTCTATTCCGTCGATATCGTAACTGGGGTCCGCCTCCGCGTATCCCATCTCCTGCGCTTCCTTCAGGACGTACTCGAACGGAAGCCCCTCCTCCCCCATCCGGCTGAGGATGAAGTTGCACGTGCCGTTGAGGATCCCCTTCATGGATTCGACCTTCTCGGCCATGAGGAGCTCCCGGGAGAGGTTGATTATCGGCGTCGCCCCGCCCACGGTGGCCTCGAAGCGCAGCTCCACGCCGTTCTTCCTGGCAAGCTCGTCAAGCGTTCGGAACCGTAAGGCCAACGGGCCCTTGTTGGAGGTGACCACGTCCCGGCAGCATTCGAGGGCGGTGCGGATGTTCGTATACCCCGGTTCGGCGTCCTCGATGTTCGTGGGGGTCATCTCCACCAGGACGTCGTAGTCCAGCTCCCTGAGCATCTCCGCCACGCTCTTCGGTCTGGTCCTTCCCAGCCCCTTCCCGGCCTGCTTTCGAGCCACCAGCTCCAATGGCTTGAGCCCCCTGGGATCCATCGCATAGGTGCGCGAGTCGAAGGCCGCCACGATCCTGAGGTCGGTGCCGAAGCGGTCGT
>Ga0228535_1001461_pt1 | contig 35738 bp, 20 predicted proteins | sample SJ1metagenome_FD_168457 | JGI IMG/M metagenome (GOLD analysis project Ga0228535, IMG submission 168457) | Enriched culture of PCE-dechlorinating microbial communities from Ithaca, New York, USA - SJ1 | ecosystem: Engineered > Modeled > Simulated communities (microbial... > Unclassified | place...
TAAAAATCCGTATTTGCACAGTGTTGATATCAAACTGCATTACACTGCTTGAATTGAGGTTTTAGCTCCTGTATCTAAGCAAAATACGGCAACCCACTGCCATGTTCATGAACTTTTCGACCTTTTCATGTTTGTCCTTGGGCTGGTTCATGATGAAGCAGAATAAGTTCAGATAGTCCTGAAGGTCTTCCCTGATGAATCCCGAGTGGGAGGCAAGAAACAGTTTCAGCATCCTGCAGTATTGGTTGATCCTGTTCAGCGGATTCTCGGAATCTGGCAGCTGCTTGATCTGTCTCGAATCGTATACGATGCTTCTGAGCTTGAGGGCTTCGACCAACGTTCCGTGAGCTTGTTCCATGTCATGCTTCATCGTCGATTCCGGTTTAATGTGTGAGGCAAATGCATCGAGCGTTCCCTGTTTGGTCGGCTTTCCCTCGCCTTCCACGAAGCAGATGACACTGCTTTGGTCGCAGGCTATTCCGATGCAGATCTGGTTGCGGGACAATCCCCGATACTCCTTGCCGTCCTCTTTTCTTTCGATGTCAGCCTTCCGGACCTTATAGAAGGTCTCGTCAAGCTCAACCTCACCCGACAGGACCAAGGTGCTTTGGTATTCCTTCAACACCAGGAACACCTTATCCATCCAGTATCTTGTGGTTGTATAGGCATTACGATTGCTCTTCGATGTCAGGCTGAAGCTGCCGTACCCGAAAATGGAGAGCAGGAAGTCAAGCCATTCGGTAAGCGGCAGTTTGTGGGAGTCGAAGATTGTGTTGGTCAGGATGTTGAAGGTTCGCCTGCAATCCTTGCACCGGTACCTACGAACACCGTTGGAGGTGAAGCCGAATCTCTGGATTGCAGTGCTACAGCAGTGCCTGCATTCCTGTACACCCATCGAGTTGAGCAGCTCAACCTCGCCGGTATCAGAAATGCCTGGATGCTTCCTGTGATAATTGTCCTGATTGCTTTCATCGATGAATGCCTGAAGTGCGGTGGCTTCAGGCACATCGGACCAAGGAGTCTTCCTCCTGGACTTTAATCGTATGTTTTTCATGTGGTAGTCCTTTGCAAGAAGACAGAGGCCAGATAGGGACTACCACATCGCAACTATCCAGCCAACTGTCTTCACAAATTACAGCCACAGTATATGCTTTTGTTTGCTTATGCTTTAACGGTCATTTATCAACACTGTGCAAATACGGATTTTAAAATAATCCCCTACTAGGAAACATTTTTGGGAGGAGGGATAATCTTTCCAGCTCTTCTGAACAGGTTGCTATTTTAGTGACATACTAATAGGTGCCTTTCTCAAACAATCAGGCCGAACGGGCTGCTCGAGGTATGAAAACCAAACTCAAGGTGTCCGGATGCTTTCGGAGTGAAGAGGGAGCCAAGGCCTTCTGCAATATCAAGTCCCTTATGGATACTTGCAGAAAGCATGGGCTGAACCATTTTGAAGTTCTACAGGACTTGTTTTCGGGAAAGGACATTTCAGGCCAGTTCTGCTTGGTGTAGGCCGTTTTCCACACTCAAAACACCTGTAATTACGCTTTATGTAGTAATTTAAATTGTGTATGCTACGATTCTAGTTTAGACTATTACTATAAATCACTGATATTCAAGTTAGAAGGTCTCTTATATGCAGGATAAATACAGGAACTGGAACATAAAGTTATTTCATAATTTTTTCCAAGAATCTGAATCCGGTAAATTAGTCTTTTGCTATGTAGATGACACCCTTCTAGATGAGTTAGGTGGTGTTGATGATTTTTTGTTGAGTGTTGTTACCTCATTAGGATACTCTGCATCGATCACTGAAATTATGGAAACATTTGATAACAACCCCATACGTATTAACTATACAGCAATTGATCCACCTGATTATTTTGGAATTATTTGCTTTACTATTTATACAGTGACTACAGATCCAGAGCTGAATGCTGGCAATTTCTACGAGCGGTTTAAGTCGTCACTTCTTAAGGGATATAAATTAGCGGGACTCAGCAATCAAGCAGCAGAGGAGTTAAATAACAAATGGAGTCAATCTGAAATTTCAAAGTGCAGAACCCTATTTGAAAAACTTTATAGCAATCTAAATATATATCTCAATAAAATCCTGAGAGGCAAAATCGGCTTCTTTGCTTACAAACCAAAAGAAAGTGATTATGTGGGCCTTCCAAGATATCATGCCCTGATTAATTCAATAGAAAAGCTCCATATTGAAGAAGCCCTTGCAGAATTTAATTATCATAAAGAAAATGTTATGCCTCCAGAGGAGATATGCAATTTCATTGACAATTATAAAAATAAGATTTTTAACTCTTCATCTTTGACGAAATGGAATAATCTTGAATCAACTGAATTTCGCAATCTCCTTGTAGCAATAGTTTCAAATATAATGAGTACCTGGGATGATTCGAATAATCAGTTCCCAACCGAACTTATACAGAAAACTCTAAAACAGAAAGGCATTAGTAATACTAGATTAGACTATAGTTTTATACCCTTCATAGAAAAAGATACTTTTGACAACCAAGCGAAGTTATTTTTAATGGTACAATCAGAAAGCCCCCAATTCCCCAACATAATGTTGAAAATCGAAGTACTAAATAGAACTTACACCGTTACTAAAGGGGCATCAAACTTTTCAAGAAAAATCGACCTTCATGTTGATGTATGGCATCAATTATTTAATTCTAGTTCCTCATTTCCCGTTACCGTTGAGGATACTTATAAGCAATATACCAATTTTAATACCCTTATTTTTTTTAGTTTCTCAGTAGATGTCAACGGTTTTATACCAACAAAGCAAATATCCGAAGGTGGAAAATATTTAATCTTTGCCAATCAAACAGACAATGCAGAATTCTTTGCTAACAACCCCAAATTACAATTAATTCAATACTCGCCAATAATTGAGGGATTTTACCTATATCGCACACCTGACCTTGGACTGGAATCAGTAATAGGATTTAAGCAGAATAATTCAATAGAGAAAAGGACATCTTTGTCCTTGGTCAATGGCTTTAGATGCAACAAAAAACCCGGATTAACCTATTTCCTTGAGGCGCCTCCGCAAATTCTTGTTGATGCTGATTCCCCATGTATTCTAATAATTTCGACAGGATCACAAAGAATAGAACTTCCCAATGTCATCCCTAATGAATTAGTCAGTATTCCTCCGTCAATCCTTGAGTCTGGAGAATTCTTGATTTCTCTTCAATTCCCAAATCATCATGAACAAAACTATCTCAACTTCTCACTAGTACCTAGCATAATAAGTCAACAGACACTAAAAGAGTGTGATTCTTTAAAAGATTCCTTAGTATCAAAGCAATTTTTGTATGACTTTAAAGATTTTGAAATTTCAATTCATACAACAGGAGCAGGCACTTCAGAAAAACTTCGCTTTTTCAAACCAAAATCTGATGACTATTTATATATTTCCCACACTATGCTGGATAATTTATCAATATGCTATGACAGCCTGCTTCAAACAGAATTCTTAAGTTCTGAGTTAGGATTAAGCAAAACCAAATTATATCCAAATCCCGATTGGGGCAGTCATGAAATATCAGTGTACTGGCATGGTTTATTAGTTCGAAACATTACTTTTTATGTACTCGAGCTGCCTGATATCGATATTCGTTTCAGTAATCAATCCTGTATACCTCTTAAATTAAAAACTAATAAAGTCTTAGTATATAGAGATTTTAATCCAACTTGCGAAATATCTATCTCCAGCAATGAACATCTCCCATTGGTACTCATAGTAAATGGGATCAACAAACACATTAATAGTAGTCATTTTTCTCATTCTTTATCCTTATTAGAATTGAATAAATTATCAATCACGTTAGTATGCAATCAAACTCAACTATGGTGTTCTGAATACACAATCATAAAACTTCCATCAATTACTGTAGGTATCGATAAAACTTCAGGAAACATGTGGAAGGGTTCACCTTTTTATTCGCCAGCAGCTCCTCCATCCTTTGACATGATATATGACTCTGTTGACTCTGAAATTGTTGAACTTTTTGAACCCTATCTAGGAAATGAACCTTACAGTACAAGTGTACAAGAATCAGGGTATAAAAAATTTTCTCCAAGAATAGATAGATTATATATTGGGAGTCATGAGTATTTTAACTTACGCATTAATGGAAATCAGATTTTAACTTATTCAGAATTTCCACTTTCCCTAATGGAAAAGCCGAAACTAGAAATTTCGCTTAAAGGTAAACAAGATGAAAATGGTACATACTTAATTGATCCCTCATTAAGGATCATGCTCAAACCAGATTTTAAAAATACCCGATTGGATTCAAATACTTTTGAACTTGATAAGTGCCATGACAATGAATATTGTTTTAAAAAAATTAAAATCGATCGCTATCAAAGCTTTATAACTGTCAAATTTAATGCATTTTGGTTTGAAGAATGTATAGCAGAGAAATTTGTTACTCTTGGAAATTTTTCAAGATGTGTGATTTCCCTAAATGAAGGAACCCCTATTTCCAAGAACTTAGAAAATGTATACATAAAAAACAACGCACCGAAGGGTTTTATGGTTGAAGCCGATGAGATTGAATCAACTAAATTCCGTATAGTAATTAATAAAAAAATTGCTAGAGACGCTGAACTGACCTACAATATATTGATGCCATTCTACGATCTCGAATTCAACGAAAATGATGATGTAATTGTAGAGATATATAATGGTGAAATTAAACATACTAGTAAGCGATTCATAATTGCTGGGAAGAATTGGTTCTATATTGGAAGAGAACCTCAAATGATTGCTTTAGTTAATGAAGATATTTCGTGGCAACCATGCTGGATTCTGGAGAAACGTGGAAAAAACAACCCCAAAGTGTATCAAATATATGATGATTCCTACAAGAATAATAATGTCACGCTTGATCAGAAATCCTATGTCAGCTATTTCTCCAATTATAAGAGTGTTGAAAGATTTTGGGACGATCTCATGCATATGAAAATCGAATTTCAATGTAAAACAGATCAGGTTAAATGGAAGAAATTTCTGGATGGGATACTATCATGATAGAACTAACAGCAACTGACAAATTGATTTCTATAATATCGTCGCTTGGTAAAATTTCAAAACAGAACCATTCTTCGGCTTCAATCTACAGCTTAATTGAAGCTCTGAATCTCAACATAGGGACTGATACAGATATATCCAGTTGGTTATCCACGCTTGAAGATTTTGGGTTCATTCATATTGATTATGAAAGAAATTTTATTTACGCCATTAAGCCATATTTATGCAGATCAGCAGTCAATAGCAACGAATTGATACTTTGCGGTGTAAGAAATACTGAGCTTATAAAAGATTTGCAAAATTGGTGCAAAAAGAACCATTTGGGTTTCCAATTAAAGAGTAACTCAAACAATTTCCCATCCAGAATTAGCATGTATATTAATGATAAAATAAAAAACATCGCCCTTGCTAATTTTGAACTTGTTGTCCCTGATACACCAACGGCCTATAGTCTGGCTTATAGAAAAATTTATCCAAGAGATGTAATCAATGCATCAGATGACATTTATTTTGAATCAATGGAAAAATTTCTGGTTTACCTTGCTGAAGAAAAAATGAAATCTCTGGATCCTTATTTTCTCACATATCGGAAAAATATCACATTTTTTGATACAGAAAGTTTACATTTTATAGATGTCATGGATGACTCGAAATTGAAACTTGTCAAGTTCCATAAAGACTATAGAGACATCTATGAATTGATATCTGGCGATCAGGACTCCGGTTACTACTACTTGCCTGGCATTAATCCTCGTTATGCTAAATATTTACTATTTTCAAATAAGAAATATAGATTGTTCTATGATAAATCAAAGAATTGCTTATTTATTCCGAAATATTGTCCACTACCCAAACATTATTCATTTGCCCTCTCACATTGTTCTTGCATGTATCCGGATGAGGTAGTTCTTGATATAAGAAATCCTCAAATTATTGGTGGTGCATGCAAGAATACCTTTATTAGATATTTAAATATTCCAGAAACAATTGTAAAAATTATTTGCAACCAACTTAGTATAGGATACTAATACTTCGCACTATAAAGAGGATATATCATGCAAGATCCAATTGGCAGCTTTATCAAACTAAGGGACAATTTCATCACCTACGTTGAAACAGCTTTTGGTACCAAATTCTCAAGTATTGAAAAACAGAGAGCAGAATTGTTAGTAACTCCTGGAATTCTTGCACAATTCCCAGTGGTCGAATGTCTACCCAGCTATGAGACTGCAGATAAAGTAACAACTCTTTCTACCAGTGATTTTAATAGTAAAATTGGTGAAGACGATCTTACCAAGTTCAAAGAATTTGTTAGCTGTGGTCTGATTGGTGATTATCCTCTTTTTAAGCATCAGAAAGAGATGCTAATCAGAGCTCACAGCAATGAGAATTTAGTGATTACTGCAGGAACTGGATCTGGCAAGACAGAATCATTTCTCATGCCAATCTTCTTGCAATTAGTACAAGAAGCTAGGAAATGGGAAGCCCCAAACGCTATAGAGACATTACAAAACGATTGGTGGAATAAAGAAGAATATGTAGCAAGTTTAGATAACCATACACCAGCGAGAGTCTCTCAACGTAAAAATGAGAAAAGACCAGCAGCCGTAAGAGCATTAATAATCTATCCAATGAATGCTCTTGTTGAAGACCAGATGACAAGATTGAGAAAGGCTTTAGACTCACCAGAGGCTCGTATCTGGTATCAACAGAATATCAATGGCAACCGTTTTTATTTAGGCAGATATAATTCTACAACACCAACCTCAGGTATTGAAATACTTGATAATGGTAGAGTCAATAAGCAAAAACAAGATATATTAATCAATTATTTAAAAGATGCCGACACAACATATGACATGGCAGTTGCGTATGATAATCAATATAATAATGGAAATCGAGAAGTCTCATATTCTTTCCCTACTACAGATGGTTCTGAAATGAGATGTAGGTGGGATATGCAAGACTCCCCACCTGATATTCTAGTATCTAACTTCTCAATGCTTGGTATTATGCTGATGAGAAAGTGTGATGAGGGCATATTTGAGAAAACGAGGAAATGGCTCGAAGAGAACGATGATGCTGTATTCAATTTAGTGCTAGATGAACTGCATCTATACAGGGGTACTGCCGGGACTGAGACCTCAAATCTTATCAGGATTTTATTGAACCGATTACATTTATCTCCTAACAGCAAAAAACTAAGAGTACTGTGTTCTAGTGCCTCATTGGTTCAGGCAAGTAGTGACAGCAGAAAGTTCTTGCAGGATTTCTTTGGAGCATCTGATGACAGAGAAGTACATATCATTACAGGGAATATAAAAAGACCCGTATCTGATGGTGCTCGATTACCTCTCGAACCCTTCATCTCTCTTACAGAAGCATGGGATAGCGAATATAACCAGAATAAAGAAATTCAGAATGCACTTGAAAGCATTTCAAGAGCCATTTATCCTGACACTCAATTCACTTCAAGCGAAGAGTTTCTTAATAAAATCAACGCTAATGATTCAGTATTTGCAAAGGCAATAAAGACAGCTTGCTACGATTTCTCCTCTCACGCCTATAAAACGCAATCAATTGTCGACTATGCAAATAAACTATTTATTAGCAAAGATTCGGTTGGGGACTCGTCTGACATAGAACTTCAGTTGCTTTTAGATGCTGTAAGAGGTTTGTTCATCCTCAGAGGTTTCATACAGTACCGAAAAGATAACAATAGGAATAAAGTATGTTCCAAGGATCAGCTCCCATCCTTTAGATTCCATTGGTTCTTTAAGAATTTGGAGGGGCTTTGGGCAGTTCTTAAGAATCCTGCAACATGCGAAGATGATATTGACGATTCTCCTATTGGAAAAATTTACCCAAATCAAGATGTATACAAATCACTTTCGTCCAGAGCGCTGGAATTGTTATATTGTGAGCAATGTGGATCAGTTTTTTTAGGAGGAAGCAAATATTTTTCTCCAGATGGCGAATTATTTGAGCTGATGCCCTCGAGTCCATATCTTGAAAACGCTCCTGACAAGCCTGTTAATCCCTTATCACAAGACAAGCACTATCCTGAATATGGTATCTTTTGGCCAAATAACAAACAAACTATACATCCTGATTACAATCAAGAACTTAAAACCGATTCGGATAAGAAATATTGGGACATTATTAGGAATCATGAAAAGACCGGGAACAAGGGGAATTGGAAGGCTGCATCAATCAGTGTTAAGACAGGAAGGATAAAATTCACTCACCAAAATGATGGTAATGAGTATGTAAATGGTTATATCTATCATATTGATTTTAAAAATTGTAAGAGTAATGACAATAAGTATGAGCCTGCACTCCCACTCGTGTGCCCTGCATGTGGAGAAAACTATGCTTATAGGAAAAAGAATTCTCCGATACGAACATTTAGAACTGGTTTTACAAAAGTAAGTCAGATAATGTCCAAAGAACTGTTTCTACAACTTCTTGATAACCAGAGCTCTTCCGATCCAATAAAGCTGGTCATTTTCTCAGATAGCAGGGAAGATGCTGCAAGCCTTGCAAATGATATTGAAAGGTATCACTATTCGGAGCTAGTAAGGGATATAGTTTATAATTACTTATACAAAGATTGCACAAGTGAAGCAAAGATCCTTGATTCCCTAATAAACAAGCAACCAATCCCAGATGAATTAAATGATTATAACAAGCTTCATCCAGAGATCGTTAGGAAATTGAAGACTATTGAAGTTATTATGGGAATGGATCTCGACACCATTAGCCAAACAGATTTAATGATTAAAAGAGAGGAAGGTCTCAACATTTTAAAAGCATTAAATAAACCCAAGGCATATTTGGAATATTATTTAAAACCAGAGTCTCCTACGATCCCTAATTTATTAAAAAAGATTGGTGTCAATCCTGCAGGTCTCGACAATAAGTTTACTTTCATAGAAATAAACGGTAACGCAACAAAGAAGAATTGGTGGGAATTGATAAATTTTGATTCTCCCTTCGAAATCACTAAAACTTCCAACAATGATGATGAAAATGGATTTATAAAAGGAGAATATTTACTTAAATGTCGCGAGGAAATAGCGACATGTTTATTCGGCCAATTATATTTTGGTTTTGAATCATCCGGATTGGGAATTCCAAAATTGTCACTTGAATTTGAAGAATATGCAGAAGTGCTGGCTAAATACTCTTTGCCAACTTCAGTGACCCCAACACAAGTCGAGGATATTTGTTCTAGCATAATTAGACTACTTGGAGAATCTTATAGATATCGACAAACTGATCCACAATTCAATTCCGATGCCCCTTGGGTTAAGCTAGATGATTTTAGCAAGAAAATAAAAAACTATATCGTTGCAATATGCAAACATTTAAATACCGATCTAAATACATTTTATAATATACTTTATGAACTTATTGTGCATCGTGGCAAACACTCTGGTTGGGTATTGGTAACTGAAAAACTTGCAGTTGAATTTTTAAATAAAGACCAAAAATCATACATATGCCCGAATTGCATGCGTATACATTTCCATACTTCAGGAGGAATATGTACGCATTGCTATTCAGAACTTACAGAAGAACCTAATGGCGATAGTGCAATAAAAATTCGAGAATCGCACTATTATGCAAATAAGATCGCTGAAAGAAGGAAACAATTCAGACTTCATGTTGAGGAATTAACCGGCCAAACTGATAATCAAGCTCAAAGGCAAAGATGGTTTAGAAATATCGTCTTGGATCAGGATAACGTTCCGAGAGAAGTGGCTTCCATTGATATTTTAAGTGTTACAACAACTATGGAAGTAGGTATAGACATTGGGAGCCTCCAAGCTGTAATGCAAGCAAATATGCCTCCTGAGCGATATAATTATCAACAGAGAGCAGGACGAGGAGGCAGAAGAGGCCAAGCTTATTCATATGTTTTTACCTTATCAAGGAACAGACCTCATGATGAATACCATTTCAAAAATCCAGAAAGGATGATTAATGATCCACCCCCAACCCCTTTCATCTCTATTGAAAGAAAAGAACTTGCTTACCGTTTGGGCGCAAAAGAGGTTTTAAGACAAGCATTTAAATCTTTACCGAACATTGAGATTGATTATCAAAACGATACCCACGGAGAGTTCGGAAGTCGAGAGGATTATCACAAAATCAGGGCTGAGTTGATTCGATGGATAGATGATAACAATCAAACAATCACAGAGATAGTTCAATCTTTACTTTTTGGGAATAAATATCTTAAATTCGATGTCTTATTTAACTATCTCACCGCACATCAGCAACCTGACTCAATGATTGCATGTATAGATAAATGCGTCAGCAATACTGAGATAAAATGCTCTAGGCTATCTGAATGTCTTGCTGAAGGGGCTATACTCCCAATGTTTGGCATGCCTACTCGTGTCAAGAGTTTGTATCATGGTATCCCTAAATATTTAGATGATGCGTCTATAGAGATTTCCAGTATTGATCGTTCACAGGATCTAGCCATTGTTGAGTTTGCACCTGGAGGACAAAAGACCAAGGATAAACATGTATATACCTCGATTGGATTCACGCCAGAACTGTACTATTCAAAAGGGTTACGGATTTCAAATAATTCTGACCTATTTACTTTCAAAGGCATCATGCAGATTTGCCAGTCATGCCATTATATGAAAATTGTTGATGAGCCTGAGAATTTAGGAGAGTGTCCTAAATGTGGCTCAAAGCAACCGTCATTTCGTGAGATTCAGGTAAGGACTCCTGCGGCATTCAGAACTGATTTCTCCGAAGGAAAAGATAAAATCGAAGGAATTGAAGTAGTACATGCCCCAGCTGCAAGGATTGCAAATAGTGAGGATCCGGCTGTGTATGATGAGGATAACTCAATAAATAATGCAATCACAGGTTTTACCGAAGCAGGAAGAGTATATGCTGTTAATGACAATAACAACGAACTCTATAAAGGCTTCCCTTCAAATGACAACGATTTAAAAAATAAAAACAGTCTTACCAACCAATGGATTTCAAGCAAAGTAGTATATAGTACTGCTAATGGTAGAATTCAAAGATTTGTGCGTAGTGAGGAGGAAGAAAGCATAGCATTGATCTCCGCAAAGACGACTGATTTATTCTCTATCAGGCCAAATCTAAAACTAGAGGGGTTAGACTTTGACGTTAATAGTCATATTGGAGTTAAAGTAGCTTTTACTTCTGCTGCATTTATTCTGAGGCTAATTGCTGCTGATGAGCTTGATATAAATCCTGAAGAAATTGATATATGTCATATCAGAAATAAATGGAATACCCTTGGATCAGAAAAATATTATACTGGTGAAATAGTACTTAGTGATTATCATCCCAACGGATCCGGTTTTACAAAGAAAATTTCTACCGATTGGCCCAAATACTTACATGCCATATCAAGGCCTGGTGAAGATAACTTCGCTACTATGTTACTCTCACCTGAACATGCTACAGAATGTAACGATGCTTGCTATAGGTGTCTGAAGAATTATAGAAACATGGCGTTCCATCCAATACTTGATTGGAGACTCGGCGTATCACTCTTGAAAACGATGGCAAGTTCTAAGTACTGTGCCGGTTTAAATGGAGACTTTACAAGTCCTGAACTCCTAGATTGGGATGAAAGGGTAAAAACGAGTATTCGACAGCTTACAAATTTCACTCAGGATGTTATTCCATTAAAATTTGGGTCTCTCCGAGGGTTTGATTATCGGAATCAAAGAGTGATTATTGCTCATGATTTATGGAGTTTCGACCCTGAAATAAAAAATACCATTCTTGCAGAAGCAGTACAGGAAGCAAGAAAGCCAGATTCAGGAAAGAGAATTCATATTCTAGGACTTTTTGACTTACAGCATCGTCCTACTTGGGTTCTAATGGAAATTAACAAGGGGTAAACCGAGATGAAAATTTCCATAATTGGCAACGAAAGTTCTCATGAATTTAGCGCAGGAAAGATATTGAAGGAGGCTATTGAATCTCAAATTCCTGCAAGTACTGTTGGTGAATTATGTATTTGCACAAATGTACAAATATTAGGCCAAAAGGTCAGAGACATCGATATCGTAGTATTTGGCTATTTCAAAAACTTATCTGAGCAAATTTACTCTAATACAAATAAAAATCCAACTAAATTTAAGACAAGAAAAGTATGTATTAACAGCATATGCATAACGATAGAGCTAAAAGAGCAGGACTCAAAAAACGTAGAAATGATAGGGACTAATCTAAAAGTCAATTATAGCGATGGTACATCTAGAGATGTTACTGCCCAGTCTGAAGAACAAAGATATTCTTTAAAAAATTTCATCAATCAGAATGCATCACATGTTTTCTGTTATATTAATAACTTAATCTGGCTCTTTAATCTATCCGAGTTATCAATAAAGAATCTTACAAATAATGTTGCTAATAATTTATTACCATCCAAATTTAATTTCAATTTTCTTATCAGTAAACTCTGCGAACAGACTCCACCAATGGAAATAAGTAGTGAAGTTTGCTCATTTTCCTCATTTTCTCCCAAAAAGAATAGTAATGTACAAATCGATTATCACATATTGTATGATTTCCTGGCATCACCCAAACTGGCTGTTAATGAATTAACCAGAAAGAATGTTGAAAGAATTACTAGCGATCAAATTTCTATTCAACCAGAACTCAAGGAGGCATTGGGCAGTAAGCTAATTAGGATTTCTGGTCGTGCGGGTACCGGGAAAACAATAAAGATGTTAAAAATTGCCTGCGAACTCGCAAGTAATCAACAAAAAAGATGTTTGTTTCTAACTTATAACAGAGCTCTTGTAGAAGATATCTCAAGACTGTTAGCTTTATCGTCAATCCCTGATGATTTTGATTTTGGCTGTGTTAAAGTAAAAACTATCCATGAATTTGTTAGAGAGATCTCACTTGCTCTAGGAATTATCGAACATGAACAATATTCATTTGATAAACATGAGACTTTATGTCAGTTGCTGATAGAGTATCTTAAATCAAATGTAATAACACAAGATGATATAGCAGACTTGATGAAGAACCGTTTTGAAATGGCATACTGGGATCATGTTTTCATCGATGAGTCTCAAGACTTTGAAATTTTTGAAAAGTCATTACTATTTAGTTTCTTTGGATACCAAAAGTTGATCATTGCTGATGGAGTAGATCAATTTATCCGAGGAATTGGAAGAATGCAGTGGGATAAAAATATTTATGTATATAAATGTGAAGAAAAGAAATCACTTCGTCAAAAACGCAACTTATCATCATTTGTAAAGGATTACGGACAATACCTAGGATTAAATTGGAATGTTGATATTTGTAATAGTCTTCTAGGTGGTACTGTAAATATTTCCAGAGAGCTTTTCCCTTATGATTTGTTAAAAAGGAATCGGGAATTTACATATTCAAGTGGAAATACTGGATTCGATATTCTTTATCTTACTCCTCCAAAATATGTAGTGAAAGGCGGGAACTCTACACATTTTCAACATATGAAAAACTTCGAAGAGAATGGTATCCAATTGTGGGATGGTACAAATAAAAAAAATATTACATATGGGTATGGGGATTTATCTAAACATCGATTATTACAGTATGATTCTTGCCGAGGGCTTGAAGGCTGGAGTGTTATCTGTCTTGGGTTTGATAAGTTAATTGAGTACAAGTTGAATACTTTTAACTATACTTTAAGCCAAGAATTTTTAGAAAAGAATAATTTGATGATGGATATTACTGAAGCAAAGATTCATTTTGTAAATTTGTGGACACTAATACCTCTTACACGAGCAATTGATACACTAATTTTAACTTTTGAAGACCCAAACTCAATTAGTAAAATTTTCCCAGAAGAATTACTAAAATCAGATTATATAAATATTATTTAGCATAACCAAGTTATTCTTGCTGTTATTAGGTCCCTTATGAAGGTGGAATATATGGAATCTGAAGAAACTGTACTAAGTGTGGAAAGTTATAAACCATTCACTAAGAAAGAAAAGGAGCAACTACATTCAGATGTGCAACATATTGAGTTAAGTACTTCTGGCCGGGGAGACTTTCTATCAATAGGAGGTAACGCATTTATCCAGGAAGCAGTAATCCTCCTTCACAATTCGATAAATCTTTTCCAAATAGGATATTTTGATTGTGCCTTTTATTCTCTTAGGCAAACTCTTGAAGTTGTTACCATTATTATCGCCTTTTCAGACTTACCACAAAAAGAACGTGACGAGAAGATTTCTGCATGGAAATCTAATTCATACTTTCCAATGCAGAATAAGCTGATGACGCAATTGGAAGGAAATGGAATTGTAATAAATGACATGAAGACCCATATGCCAACGTTTTTTAGTCTTATCACAAACACAAACAAGCAGATAAATAAATTCGTTCATAAACAGGGATTCAAACATTTCTATATATCAAGAATAATTAATCCTTTATCCGAAGAGCAGAAGGCAAAGGAGAAAGATCAGTTTCTTCAATTTTTTAGGAAAGCTATTACCATCACCGCAATTATGCGTCTGGCAGTTGATCCGTTTCCAATTCTCCTGATGGATGAAGAAATCTTATTCCGATGCTTTGACACATTCACAGAACCGTATGGAGAAGAGTTTGTAAAGACTTATATTGGGGAGCAGTTTATTAACGAATATAAAAAGACTTCGATTTATCAATCCTACTACTCGAATTTTATTAATGAAGAAAAGAAAAATGACTCAGTATTTGATATTATTCATTTTCAATATATCGACACAACCAAAAGGCAAGAAATCTTGTCTCAATTGCACTTACTTGATTTCTATGATTCAACTGTTGTTCAAATTGTATTCTGTTGTGAAAAAGCTGTTAACGTATCATACTTGGGGGGAATTCATTTATGTAGAACTAACCGGCCAACTATAAAAGCAATAAAAAATGAATGGTCTTGGCACAGTGGTCAATTTGATCAGTATGAGAATTCTCATGCCTATAACCAAGTATATCTGGAAGGATATATTTCTGTTATCCATATTAATGGTGAATCCTTTTACATAGAACACGAAATCCCATTCGATGAAACGGATATTCAAGCTATTGAAAATTGCATTATAGACATAGAAAATAGATAGGTTGTTGACTGATACACATAGGTATAATCATTATAAGTAATTATTTCTGATACTTTACAAATATTTCAAAGCTAAAGTAAGAATCTTTTGGATATTTCCCGCATATTCTACTCCATTGATATCCATTGCACTACATCTTAACTAAAGGAGTCAAATGATGCGTATAGAAAAACCAATTTGTCAGAAAGGATACTTTAGCCTTCCATCCGATGTAGAAAAACGTGTACCAGGCACCCTAAAAATCAATGATGGGGGGAAGATCGAACTTGAAATTATTGGAACATTCGATGAAGCTGATATCTTTTCTTCGAAAATGGAAAGATTTAACAGAATTGTTGGTAGCGTTGGCCAATATGGCCTAATTACACTCGATGACTGTTCATATATTAATAAACAAGTGTCACCAGAAGGTATTTCGACATCAATCCTGTCGGTCGAAAAAACCTTCCTAGGTGTCGCATATGAAGAACATGAAAAAATATGTTTCAATAGCATAATGTTCTCGATAGAAGGTATTGATGAGTGGATTGGAATAAGCGGTATTAGAACTGAATATCTAAAGGAAGATCCAAAAGTTTCAATTACCTATTCATCTCCAGAAGAAGCATCGTTGAAGCTTGAGAATGGTATGATATTGGAGATATTATTCAAATGGGGAGTCTCCCAACCATCTCGAATACCAAAAAAAGTAGAACTATCACAGAAAGCATATTTTAACCTCTCAGCACAACAAGAAATGCCATTACAAGACTTCATTTCAATCATTTTTAAGTTAACACATTTTATTGGTCTAGCCGTAAACAAAACCGTCAGCCTAGATTATGTGTGCGGGACTTCCCATAGTATTCAAATTCAAGTAACTGCAGAAAGAACAGTTGATGCACCAATACAGATTTACTATGAAAGTATACCTTTCTCCCTCGAGACACCTATCATTACAGATTTTAAAATGCTATTTAAATTCAACCAAATTTCTAGTAATGTTGAACAGGTTATTAATTCTTGGATTGATGCTTATGACAGAATTGAACCTGCTATGAACCTATTTTTCGCTACAAGGAATGGTGCATATAAGTTCATAAGTGGAAGATTTTTAGCACTTGCACAATGCCTCGAAAGTTATCATCGATTGACTTCAAATAAAGTATTTATGGATATTAAGACATATGAGAAACTAATCAGCACTGGCCTTGAACACTTCCCAAAAGAACATAGGTCTTGGCTAAGTGAAAAATTACAATATGGATATGAACTGAGCCTTGCAAAACGACTCAAAGATATTATTGAACCATTCAATGAGCTTTTTGGAAACTCGGCAGAACGAAGTATATTCATCAGATCTATCGTCATTACAAGAAATTACTTTACCCATTATGACAAAACGCTGAAAACCAAAGCAGCCAGAGGTAAAGATATGTTCATACTTTGCAAAAAAATGGAAATACTATTCCAACTGCACCTCTTCTCTATTCTTAAGTTCTCAGGACCAACAATCAACTCAATCTACAAGGATCGACTAGAACGCCAGCTTAGTCTTGATGATTAACTTCACTGTAGGACAATAGTATAGTAGTGTTTATACATAGCCATTTGGAATTGTTTATTTATAACAGATTCAGAGACGGCCCCGGGCCCGTAGGCGACCGGAGCTCAATCACTTAACTGAATAATACGGGAACCCAACCGAAAAGTCAACGCATAAGTATCCGGACGCATGGATCAAAATAAAGACCTTTCTAGGTTGCCAAGTGTACCAAGAAATGTACCAAAATACCAATAAATGTACCAATTCCGGTTTGTTTTAACTTGTTTTAGGTTGTTTCATAATGCTTGACAGCAAATCGATTTAAGAACATAATGAAACAAATTTGATGTGATTAAGTGCCCGCTCATAATCCGTGGGTCGAAGGTTCAAGTCCTTCTGGGCCCAAAGAATTAATCCTTACGTTGTAGGGAATTACAAATGTCCACCAGAAGAACTGGCGACATACCTCATCTAGCTGTGACAAAAAGTGTGACAAAAATCGCACTTTTTGCTCACTAGGAGATGGTATATGAGCCAGAAACCATTCTATCTTTCTTCTAGGAACGGCGTTTGGTACGCAAGAATTACTGATCCAAGTACAGGCAAAGTCCTCCCTGCAAAATCGACTGGAGAATCCAGCAAGGAATCTGCGTACCTTGTTGCTGCTCAGTGGGTGTATTCCGGGAATGTGCCTACCGGGCAGAAAAAGAAAAAGAAATCCATTCATGCTTTAGGAACAGCAAGACAGTTGATCGATCAGATCAAGACAATCGAGTTGTCTCAGAGTGATGCCTACAAGATTCTTGATATTCTGAAGGACCGTGGCTTGCTGGATAGGGCAAAATCTGGTGAAAGCAAAGATTTCATCACGTTCCTAACTCAGATGTATGATTACGAAAACAGTCCATATATCCAAGAGAAACTTGCTCATGGGCAGTCTATCGGAAGGACACATTGTCATGATAGCCAGTGTCGCATCACCAACTACTGGGCGAAACCTTTCAAAGGGAGAACGCTGGGAAGTATTACTCGTGATGATCTTCGGTCGTTTTCTTTGAGTCTAGTGAAACGAAAACTTTCTGCCAGCACCATAAACAAAATCATGGTGGTTGGGAAAGTAGCTATATCCTGGGCTTATCGTGAAGGATACATCCCAACCAATCCCTCTGAAAAGTTGTCCAATTTTGTTGCAAAACCAAAGAAGCGCGGAATTCTCGATGATGAAGAAACTCAAAAGCTTTTTGCAGTAACTTGGAAGAATGAACGAGCCTATGTCGGTAATCTCATAGCTGCTACTTGTGGATTGAGAGCCGGTGAAGTATTGGCCTTGAGGACTGAAGATATCGGCTTGGACCGTTTGTTCATCAGACAAGCTTGGAGCGTGAAAGACAAATTCAAAGCTCCTAAGAACGGAGAAGAACGCCAAGTTCCCCTTCTCCCTTCTGTTCGAGAAGCCCTGTTGAAATTGGCTGATCAAAATCCTTGGGGAGATGGTTTGGTATTCTTCAGTGATACAGGAAACAATCATCCTATGGTTCACAACGTGCTATCTGAAGCCATGAAAGAAGCTCTCTATACTATTGGGATCACTGAAGAAGAACGTATAGAACGTAACATTGTTTTCCATAGTTGGAGACACCGATACGCAACAAAAATGTCTGATCTTGTAGATGCAAGAAGTCTAGGTCAAGCAACAGGCCATAAGACTCCTGCGATGCTTGAACATTATGCTGCTCATGCTAATGAGAACCGGTTCAATGCAGTGAAGGCAGCAACAGAGAAGGCGTTTGGGTGATTTATAATATAGATTTCTTTGACAGCTAGTGCAAAAAACATCAACCTAAAATTCCATTTATTGATTCTCGATAGATGATATGCACATAATTATATTCGTTCATGAGGTTAATAAAATTTCTAGTGCAATAATGATAGTTCTAAACTATCATTTAAATTATGCAAAACAAAACGGTAATAGAGAGACTCTCTCCCGAAGATTTAGATACAAATTGGGTTGACAGGACAAAAGGAATCCTTACTTCTATTAGTGGATGCATTCCAATTATTGGGCCCGTCATACAAGAATTGTTTAGCAGTATCATTCCTAATCAAAGGCTAAATCGGATTGTAGAATTTCTTAAACAGTTAGACCAAGATTTTCAGGAAATCGGGAAAACCCAACGTGAAATCGAACAAATTTTGTCAAATCCAGAAAATTCATCACTTTTATATAAAGCTTGCATGGGGTGTGCAGATGCCTTATCAAATGAGAAAATTGAATCTTTTAAGAATATCTTTATATATGGGCTAAGAAAAAATATTGACTTCCCAAAAGCTCGTGCAGAAGCATTTCTTAATCTATTAACTAGACTAACAGACATGGAGCTTCAATTACTAAAGTATTTTCAATTAACACATTCTGAAACCTGGGGAGACCAGGAAGCCCAAAGATATCTTTCAACCTTAGGACTAAAAGCAGTTTATAAATCTGAGAACCCGAATTATGAAGATGATGAAGATAGCCTTGTTCGGATTAAAGAACTTTCATTAAATAATCTAATTTATTATGGTCTAATAATTGAAAATGAAATCCGTGAAGGTAGGCTTAAAATTGATTTTCCACTCGATGTAGATGGATGCTTTCTTTCTCCGATAGGAGAGCTTTTTATTAGTGCCATTACGTTCGATGTATCAAGTACATCTCTTGATTTCATTGGTTAATAACACACAATTATTGCTTATATTCAAAATTGCTTTGAAATATTGGGAAAACTAGAATTCAAGTTGGTATTAAGATTGCAACAAACCAAACTAAAGCTATTTTCCTTTTCACTTAATTCAAAGTCAAAGAAATTTCCATATAGTCGTAAATAGCTACTGATCCAACAGCATGAAGCGATAAACAACACATCTGACTGCACTGAGACGCAGAACAGTCCTAGTGAGAAGACAGCTAATTTCAATTAATATCATTATGCTTGAAAATTTTCTATGGGACTAATAGAAATTATTGGGACAGAAATAATTAGAATACTATCTTTCATTATGTTGCAGAGAGAAAAACTGTCACTACTGTTAATATTGTCTTTACAACTAACTGCAGCAGATGTCATTACTTTTAAAGGAGCCCTGTTGTTTGTTGGAATTACATCATTGTTTTTCTTCATGTTGCCACCCTTCAAAACTTCTTTGATCTTGTATACCTACTTGTCCTGGTCCAACATTGACAGTCGAGAGGATACCTTTTGAAAGAAAAACATCGGACCCCCCATATATACTTTCAATCAGTACCCTACGAGCTTCATACTGTATGGAACTCCCATTCCCAAGAGCAATCTTCGGGTCAAAAGGATTAGTTAGCTCTAGTTCATGCTCAATACAACGATAAGCTCCAATAATGCTACTATAAAGTTCTGGATCCGGTTTTTCAATATGAAGACCAAGAGAATCTCTGGCCTCCCGCCGATTAATTGTGTAATCATGGCTTCCAGAATCACTGCACAAAAAAGATATTACTTTCTCGATCTTTTCTTTGTCATCCATTTGGTGAATCAATAACTTCTCCGCCAACATTTTTATTTGGCCTATCGCTCTATAAGCCTCACCTAATGCTAGAGGATGAACCTTTTCCGATAAGGTTCGATATAAAGCAGATAATGAGTTTTGATCATTTAATCCCAACTCATCTTTTGCAAAATTGAAATATGCCTTTATCGCCTCAACACTTACCGGTACTCTAGACGGAGTACTACCACCATTCTGGATGGTCGGATTAAACAGAGTATTGATGCTCGGATCAATCGGCCCTAAAGTCGCTTGTTTAGTCATGATAATCCTATCAGCACCTAGGCACATCAAAGTTCCTGTACTTCTTGCCTTAATTGGGACGATAACCTCAAAATCGTCGCAAAACTGACGGATCAAATTAACAATATTCCACCCCGTAAGGGTAATACCTCCATTTGTATTTAGAAGCAAACTGATCCTTTTCACAATTCCAATTTCATCTAGTTGTTGAATAAACCAATTTATTGAATCATCAGCAATTTTTGCCTCCATCCCTTGTCTATCCCCAGTAATGTACACCAAGAGTTTTGATTGTCTTTGAGTTTCAATTTCTGAATAGTAATCCCATTTAGTTTTCATCAATCCCCCCTTACCAAGGAAAAACCACTATAAGCTATGTCCAATATTAAGATAGTCTTTCCAATAATACAAATAGAAAATTATGGCTCAATCATAAATTCTGTGGGATTCTCTCTGCCACAGGGTTCCTGACATAGCCTTTCCTGCTGGCATCAAAGAGCTTGAGGAAGAAATAATCGTCATCAGGGTAACCATACCCTTGCCTCCTTAGGGTCTTGATCCGGTTATTGACGCCCTCGATCTTTCCAGCAGAGATATCATAGGTTGCATGGGCGATGATTCCCTCGAAATGGTTGTCCAGCAGTCTTCTGAACCAGAGCAGGTGCTTGTTGCCGGTAGCCATGCACATGTCCATGATTTCTGAGATTGCTCCGGCCATGGATGGTTCATCAGTCATCTTGTAGGCCTCGCAGAGTTTCTCCTTGATCAAGTCCAGGGTGAATAGGAGCTTGTTCTGCCTGATGATGTCCTCATATCTGGCTAGATGACCGTCCTTGCGGACCACCTGCTCCTTGCTGAACAACGAGCTTGCCTTGCTATGTGAGAGGTAAGATGTTTTTACCGGAGTGGGGGTAGGATGTTTTGCTCTCTCGGGGGAAAAACTCCTTGACATTCACACGAAGCCCAATAGAGGTTGAAGTTTGTATTGTTACAGTTAGCTGAAACACCTTCACTTTTGAAACCCAGAATATGAACCATACACTCTCATTACACAATAGCTTCTAACTCTTCTTCATCGTCTTGATTTTGGAAATCAGAATCTGTATCGGAGAGTGGGAGATCCTGATTTCCTATCGATATTGATATCTTATAATCCTCAGCAAGCATGGTACGATTGAATTCTGCAGTAGGATTAATTTCGTTTACCAGTGCTTCCAGTTCATCCAAGGTAATATCAAAGAATTCCTTTCTTAAATTTACCTTGTTCATCCTTCTACTATGTAGTCTCTTATGTAATTCATTCTCCAATCCAACAGCATCTTCTGAGAAAATGAAGCTATGAACATCAAATTTAAAGGGCACACTTGCACTACCAAGTTCATCAACACGCTCCTGAGGATCAAGTCGTCGAGTCATGCCAACCTTGAATACATGGTCACCAAAGGATCCCAGGTTGCTGATGATATATACATTCCCTGCCTTACCATTCTGCAGCTTGATGATCTCATCCTTCTTTTCTTCGACCTGCCCAAGGTGAATATTCAACTCTTCCAATTTCGCGATGATTTCAACCCGTTTGGATGAATCTTCTGGTTCAGAATCTAATTGCTCTCGAACTTTCTCGATTTCCGCCTTATACTTCGATTCTTCGAATGCAATCTGCTTCCGCTGCTCTTCCAACCGCTTCCGCTCTTCAGCTTCCTCTCTCATCTGCTGACGTAACGCTAGCTGCTCCTGCCTGGCTTGCTCTCTCTTGATGTAGTACTCGTATTCAATCCGCACGGCATTTTCAAACAGATGTTCCAATTCGCCAATAAATCTCCTCATAGTACCTACGATACTTTGATTACCATCAGTAGCTATCACAAGATATTTTGAAATGAGTGCCTGAACCTGCAACAGGGCATTATCAAGTTTCTCGTATTTAAGGTTATAGAGTATATTTTGCAATTCTGAGCTCAACGAGATCACCATCAATTTGTAAATGGCTTTGTTTGCTTTTGTGGTATACCTTTGCTCATACTCAGCAAATAAGGCCTCCAGCTGTTTATGATTTTCCCTGAATTCTTTCCTCAGCTCTTGGTAGTTCATGTAGTTAAGCGTCAGCATAACTGAAGGAGCCATTGATTCTAGATCCTTCAAGTCCTGTTCTGTTAGAGGCTTATAGAATACCGATGGAATTTCGGTGGTATGGAAGCGATTAACGGCATGTTCAACGGCACTATACAGTTCTTTGAATCTTGCCAATTTGAGTTTCTGACTCTCTAACCGCTTTTCCAGTTTCGAACAAGTATCATCAAGTTCCCCTTTCTCGGTTTTTAAAGAAACCCGCTCATCCTGCAAGTGAACCAATTCAGTTTCAATTCTGGCAATCTCATCTTTGATTTGCCGCTGTTTCACTTGTGCTGACTCTAAATCGGTTATTCCCAGCTTTAGAATTCTATCCTGTTCTGTTTGGAGTCGCTGCTCAAGAGAACCCGACTTGTTCTGTTCGGTCTCAAGCTGATGTTTTAAAGATCCGCTCTTGTTCTGCTCATTTTGGAGATGATGCTTGAGCAATCGAGTTTTCCGTAGGAAGAAAACTAAAAGGATAATCACCACTAAAACGAGTAGATAGAGAATTTCTATAGGCATTACCATCCTCACTTTTTGACCTTCTGGTGGAGGCAGAGCCTGCCCAAAGTCAATTGTGTTTTCAGTAGAATTTGTGTTGAGATTTACAGGTTCACTCTTAGAACCAGTTTCTCCAACCGATTCAACAACGATTGGAGTAGAGACAGGGCTCCCGATGAGTGCACCAGGTTCATCCAGGTAAGTATCCTGAGAATTAAGTATCGTGGCTTCCATGTCCCTATTCAGTTCGGATACTGCCATGATCTCAGAATCAATCGAATGTGCGCTATGATCATTCCCCTCAGGTATGGGAGCATTAATAGCAACTTCCGTAATAATAGGTTCTTCAGTTAGTGGAGTATCGTTGACTATAGCAGGTGATTTTTCGATTGTCTCTGGTATTGGACTTTTAAGACTATCTACATTCTTCTCAATATCTATTTGTTCAACTCTCTGGGTATGTTTATCCAGCTCAATCTCTTTAGCTGTTGTACAACCAATAGAAAAGAACATTGGGAGCAATAGAATTAATATTACGAGAACAATCTCCGTTTTTCTCATGGTATCTTGGTCATCTTATCATGAAAGAGGGATTAAGAGATAAAATACATCTTTTATGTTGCCAATGTTTTTCATATTCATCCAGAAAATCACAGTCGGATAAAATTCATCCAAAATGAAACAGGACAAAAGTGTGGATCGAACCGAAAGCGAAAGTCCTTCATCAATTCCGTACATACACTATGCTACAGATTCCGAGGAAGGTTTTTAGCTCACCTTCCTTGCTTGGGACCAGATTGCGTCCCAGCAGGATTACAGCCAAGACTACATCTATCATCTGCATAGAAGGCGTTGAAGCTGGTAAAGGTGTTATGATTCCGATGGCTTCTCCCACAAGATTCGATAATCTCCCATAGGATTACTTCTGTGGGAGATTATGCTTCTATGCTGTCCCCAGTGAAGACTATTCATAATCAAAGTCTGGAAACAACTCTCCTCTGAATTATCCTTGCATACTAAAAAATTTTGTCTGGATCCAACTCTGGTCTGAAAGGCTTGCCTGTTTCAAGACTCTCTTCAAGCAGTTTGCGTATTTCTTCACCATCCATCCCCAAGACCAAGAAAATTGGAAAATTCTCTTCAAATCTCTCAACATATTTTTCCAACAGATTATCAATCTCATCCATCAAATGATACCTCCGTCGCAATGGCTAGCCTCTCTCACTTATACATAGGCAGTTAATCGGGATTCCGAACATACGTAGTGTTTCTTCCACTGCCTTGGCTGAGTATGAAACCTTCTTCCTTGAGGCGCTTGAGAGCAGCCTCCACTGAGGAGCTGCCGATGCTGGGGCAAAGCTCGAGAATCTGGGCCTTGGTGAATACGCCCAAGGTGTCCTCAACAGCTTTTCGTACGATCTCATATGAGCTACTCTTACGGTCGACTGAGCCAAGCCTTCTCTCAAAATCACGATAACAATTCAGGACAATCCCAAGAAGGTACTTGATGAAGGATGTGTAGTCATTAGTACCATTATGCCATCCGCTGGAGACCTTCCCCAATACATCGTAATACGTATCCTTCGTCCTCTCAATCTTCTGCTCGATACTGATATACTTGCCGACAAAGAATCCACTCTGGTACAAGAGCAGAGTAGTAAGAAGCCGGCTCATGCGTCCGTTGCCGTCATTGAAAGGATGGATGCAGAGAAAGTCGCATATGAATATCGGGATCAGTATCAGCGTATCGACTACCTGATTATCAAGTGCCTGCCGATAACTTGCGCAGATAGCATCCACCGCCATCGGTGTCTCAAACGGCTCAAGCGGAGTGAATCTGGTGAAGGAACCTCCATCGGTATGGGTCTCGTTGATGTAATTCTGCGTGTTCTTGTACTTACCACCGAAGGTCTTGCCAGTGTATGCCAATAGATTCCTGTGCAATTGCAGGATTACATTGCCCTTGAGCGGGATGTGCTTGTAATTCTCGTGGATTGTTTTCAAGGCATCGCGATAGCCCGCAATCTCTTGCTCATCACGGCTGCGGGGTGTAGTTTTTTCATTGACCAACTCCCGCATCCGTGCATTCGAGGTTCCTATGCCCTCGATTCTGTTCGAGCTGTCGGTGCTCTGGATTTTCGCCACCTCGATCAAGCGTTCCAACTCTACCGGTTTCTGTCTGAGATACAGCTCCTGTTTTCCCTTGTGCTCGCGGATCTGAGCAACGAGCGAAAGTATCTCTCCGTCCCAGGAGCTCTTTTTCAGCTGGTCATAATCAAATTCGCGCATCTTTCTCCCACCATTTTCCTTTTTCTCCCATATTGTACCCTATTTTGGGAGATAATCAATAGTTCGTGGGAGAACCGATAGAGTTGATTCGATTAGACAGAACAATTCATTCAGCCTTGTTCCTTGCTGATTCCTAAATGGATGTGCTATGTCCAGGAACTGGATTGCATCTGTACCCATGTTCCTGAAATATCATTTCCCTGGCAGCACATTCTCACACTACCTTGAAAACCTCTTGGACCTCCATGTCAGAGGAAAGCATCACCAAGTCAGCCTTGTACCCTGGCTTGATGCAGCCTCGATCTGTTTGAGAAAGCACCCGTAAGGGGTTTTCGGACGCAACCTGAAAGAAGGATTGCTTGTCCAACAAGTTTTTGTGAAAAAGGTTTTTTGCTGAATCGCTGATAAGCATGGCAGAACCTATCAGGATGTCACTGTCACGGTAATAGCAGGCCTTTCCATTCGAATACATTTGCTTGCCCAAATACAGGCCTTCACCGGCACCCATGCCGGCCAAACTCATAGCATCAGAAATCAGACAAAGCCTTTCCGTACCAAGCGAATTGATCGTCAAATCTATCACAGACGGATGCACATGCACCTCATCACAAACAAGTTCATAGGTTGCATGGCTGAAGTTGCGGACAAACGGCATGGCTGCCAAGCCTGGGTGTTTGTGATCTATGCCGCTCATCGCATTGAAAAGATGGGTAAGATGATTTTTGTCCCTAGGATGCAATGCATCCAGGGGACAATCACTATGGCCATAGGCCACAACAATGTTATTCTGTTCCAACATACTCGAAAGCTCTTCACTGCCTTGCAGTTCAGGAGCAATGGTCATGGAGGTGACAAGTGGCTTCTTTCCACACTTGATGGAAAGAATCTTCTCCAGGTACCCCCTGTCAAAGGTCCTGATACCTGAAGATGGAATGCCACCCTTTTTCTCAGGTGCGATAAAAGGTCCTTCCACATAGACCCCAAGCAGATAGGAGGATAGGAAAGCACTCCTGTCCATTGCCTGTTTAATCTGGTCCAAGAGCTCCAAATCCATGACAACAGCAAGTTGGAAACTCGTGATACCCTTTCCTGCAAGAAACAAAGCCATACCTTCAAGGTTTTCTTGTAAATTGCCTCTGGTAGAATCAAAGCCGCCACAACCATGGATGTGCATATCGACTAGACCCGGGCCTACAAGGCTGCCCTTGGCATCATATTGCTTTAGATGCTGTACCATCTCTTGCTCAAGCTTACCGACATACATGACGATCCCCTGCTCCACCACTATGGTGGCATCAGGCAGCAGCACCCCATCCGTATAAGCCAAGGCATGGGTTATTGCATAGTCAACTTCATAATGAACCATTTGCTATTACTCCAGATCAAGAGAATTGGGCTTGTACAGAGAGGTAACAGTGAATACAAGACTCTTGACGAATACCTTATAGTTACGCCCTCATACCACGGCAAAATGTCAAAGCGTGGAGGTACGTACTAACCCTTCGCAGCTCAACTGGCACTGTATCTTGGTCCTGCCCCGCTCTTGCAGTATTTGTAAGGAAGTCCATGATTGTCAATAGAAAGGTAGTTCCAAGGAGACTGGCCCATTCTTGGTTACCAAATGTACCAATTCGGGGTGTTTTACTCTGTCCCATTATGTGTATTAACCCGTGGCTCAAAGATTCACCTCCTTCTTTGGCCAAAGGTCTTGAAACCTTTATTGACATCATACACCCAAGCCGGCTTTACAGCCCTCCAAATAAAAACTTTGCTGTCATGGGAAGATTGCTTTTGTAAAGTCTTCCCAATCATAGTCTGACAACGAAGTGGTTTTGGATATTCATTCTTGTACTGATGGTTACAACAGGAGGCCCTCTCCTTCCGGCCTGAAATTCAATAACCATCGTATTTCATCTCCTTGATGCCTAACTTGTTCGTTTAGTATGGTAGAATCCTGAAAGGTAAAAATAATGGACTGGCAGACAATATGCATCATAGACAATAAGGATGGCAAAGACATCACTGATGATGTCCTAAGCATAAGGAGGGATGATTATACCTCCAGGTACTGCATAACATTTGCAAACAGTTCCATTGAATTCCAATATGGTCTGAACAGAATTACCTATCTTAAAAATCCCATACAGTTGGATCTACGTGGCAATCTCATTTTCATACAAGGAAAACTCCATCCTGAAATAAAGATGATCCTTCGCTTCAACAATTGGTGCAAGATACTCAATTGCAATGGCACAAGATCCACTATCCCTTATACCGACATACAGTTCATCAAGGATAGGAGAGCAGAGAAGAGCCTCTCAGCAATGATTGATTATCTCATTGAGGCAGCAGCGCTGGATGAAAACGGGACATCCAAAGAGGATGATGATCCAGGATTCCTTGTCTCCCAGCTCAAGGCCATGAAAATCAGGGAGGATTCCATCCTCAGCACTATCATGGGCAAGGATGCACCTCGCTTTGTTGAAAACAGGAATCCCATCATTGTACCGTTTTCATCCAACGCTTCACAAATCAGAGCTATCGGGTATGCACTTGGTTCCAACATTTCGATCATCCAGGGCCCTCCAGGAACAGGAAAAACGCAGACAATCCTAAACATCATCTCCAACTTAATCGTCCGGGGAAAGACCATTGCTGTTGTCTCAGGAAATAATGAAGCGACAAGGAATGTGTACGAGAAACTGGAGAAGGAGGGCCTGGGTTCACTGTGTGCTCTTTTGGGCAACAAAGCCAACATAGAACATTTCTTCTCCAACCAACCATCAAAAGAGTGTCTCAGGCAGTCCTTTTCACATATCGATAGAACAGCTTCCGACCAAGAGATGAAGCAGCTTGCCTCCCTTGTATCAAATATCTACAGGGCAATGAGTAAGAAGGCTGAGCTCACAGCGCAGATACACGAACTCCAGATAGAAAAAGCTGTCAATGATTCAGAATTTGATCCAACTGCAACTTCTCTACCAAGGAATCTACTGGATGGAAACAAGACTTCTAAAGAATGCCTCCAAGCCGCAGCATATATCGAAGCACTCTACTCGAAGGAGTCATGGATGCTTCTGAAAAAGCTTAGAATGCTTTACCATTTCGACTTCTGGCCGAGAAAGGATTTCTCACCTTCTGCTGCCATTGACCACCTCCAACACCAGTATTATCCAAAGAAGATTCATGAACTCCAATCGCAGATTGATGATCTGGAGGAGCAGTTCCCAACAGAGAACAATAGCAAGACCCTCGCTTCCTATCAGAAAAAATCCTTGGAGTATCTTCTATTCTTGCTGAAATCCAAATACAGCAAGCTGGAAGACAAGAAGTTCACTTCCAGAGGATACAGGGCTGATTCTTCTTTCCTAACCCATTGTCCAATTGTCCTCAGCACGACAAATTCCCTGCAGTACTGCACACCAAGTGGAATCCTCTTCGATTATGTCATCATTGATGAATCAAGCCAGGTCAATCTTACAAGTGCCTTCCTTGCCTTGGCATCCGCCCGAAATGCTGTCATCGTAGGAGACCCAAAGCAGCTTCCCCATATTGTGCCGGACAAACTGAAAGGTCCGTTGGACGAAATCAGGAAGAGATATAACCTTCCTGCATTCATTGACTATAGAAGGTTCAGTATCCTTGAAAGCATCGTTGAAGAATTCGGAAATACTGTTCCCAATGTACTGCTGAACGAGCACTATAGATGCGACCCGGAGATCATCGGATTCTGCAACAAGAGGTTCTATGACAGCAAGCTGATCATACAGACACAGCATCGGGAGAATTGTGGAATCACGATTATTGAAACCCCTTCTCATACAGCTCAGGGGAGAGCCAATCCAAGGCAAGCGGAAATCATCACTTCAGAAATACTCCCTTCAGAGAAAAACAAGGGAGATGTAGGCATCGTCGCCCCCTACAGAGACCAGGTTTCCTTGGTCAAGCAGTTTATTAAGAGCAACGATATTCTTGTCGACACAGTCCATAAATTCCAAGGGAAAGAACGCTCAACCATGATTCTTACTACGACTTCAGACCGGACGGCAGTCTATGATGATCCCGAGCACATCGATTTCCTCAACAATCCAAATCTGATTAATGTTGCCATCTCGCGTGCCCAGAAGCGCCTATTTGTCATTGCCACAACTGAAGCTCTGAACCAGGAAGGAACACTGCTGGGTGATCTATCAAACTATGCAAGCTACTATGCCAGCTCCAGCACGAGAAGAAAGACGAACGTCTATTCCGTATTCGATTTGATGTATGATGATTACTCCCCGATTCTCCAGAGCATGAAGAACAGGATGCTGAAGATCTCTGAGTATGAAAGCGAGAACATCATAGCCACGATACTTGATGACCTGTGCAAATCAAAACGGTATGGACTTCTCTCTTTCAAATTCAATTACCCGTTGAGAAAAATCTTAAGGGCAGACACTATCTCAGATTTCGAGGACAAGAATTTCATTCTCGCACCCGGTACGCATTGTGATTTTGTCATCTTCAGCAATCTGGACAAGAGAATTCAATTGATCATCGAAGTCGATGGCAAGCAACATGGTAAAACCATCCAAAAGCAAAGAGACAAAAGGAAGGATCGGCTTCTTCATGCAGCCAGCTTGAAACTGATGAGAATAAAAACAACTGACGTACTCGTTAGGGAGACGATTGAAGCACTACTTGCATAGGAAGGCTGTGTAGAAGTGTTTGAAGCCGATGGTGAGGAACGTGATTAAAATAAAATGGGCCATGGAGTGGAAACATCTCTCCTGACTATCGGCGGCAACTCATTAACCGACTCTACCCTGCCCACTCCCTTCTTGAACGAGGAGTATAATACTGCTACGCGAGTGCTTTCTTAGGAGTTGCGAAATCGTAGCCCGGCATTGGAGAGAGCTATTCTCAGCTTGGGAATCGATGCAGGCCCCATGCCATGAAGTTTCAGGATTTCTGATTCCGTATGGTTCGCCAGTTCCTGCAGGTTGGTGATCCCTGCACTCTCAAGGGCATTGAAAGCAGGAGAAGAAAGGATGGCACGGAAAGGCCCCTCAGTCTTTATGCGTTCACAGATGGGACAAACAGGACAGTCGGTACTTTTCTCATACGTGTGTCCACTCTCGCAAGTTAGCTCCATCTTGGAATTTTTCATTTTCAACGCTCCATTTCCTGTAAAGTATTATATCTCCTGCAGAAGGGCGAATACCATACCTCGAAATCAAGGTTCTTATTGAACGGAAGGAGTTTTAGCTTATCAGCAGCATCAGTTTGAGGAATTCCCCTGCCCATACCTGCCACTTGACCTAAATAATGCCTACCGCTGCGATTCCTCGTTCAGGTAATATTCAAGGTCCAGGTAGATCTCCTCCAGCTTTGTACGAGCCCAAAGGTTCTTGCGCAGAAACTTCAAGCTGGATTTGATGCTGGGGTCGTTATAAAAGCATTGCAGCTGCAGCATGTCGAACAGTCCGTCCCAGCCGTAGTAATCGACCAGGCGGGTAAGCAGTTTCTCCAGCGTTATGCCATGGAGTGGGTTGTTTGCTTGTGTAGTTGAAGTGGTCATATCCTTGATAGAATCTCCTTCACCCGCCCAACTGCACCACTCTCAAGACGAACCTTGATACCGTGCGGATGCATGTTGGAGTTGGTCAGGATGTCCTTGACCACACCCTTGGTGGTGTTGCCTGTGGCTTGGTCCTGCTTGAGGACGATAAGCACTTCCAGTCCAGCGTGTATATCAGCTCTTCTCTTTCCATCCATATCGACCTCTCCTACAACCCTCACTCTACAGGAGAATGTAATAATGTTGAAGAGCAATCAGTATTGGATTTGGGCTAGGTGCAAAACTGCCGGCATTACCAGAGATGAGTTGAGAGAATGCTACCAACTTTAAGGGATGAACAAGCGTATCTGGGCTACTTGGCTGCTGCCAAGCTAAAGATATTGCACTGGACTGATATCCCATTCCCAGCCGAATGACTGTGTTTCGAGGATGCAAACCAACGTATTCATAGCTAAGCCTCTTACCGAGAGGCGACTGTGGTCAAACTGTAATAGGACTTTCAAACTGGTGCCGGTTCAGAGCTGTGTAGAAAAGCAAGCCGCACCTTGCATCACCTCACTCACCGCAAATCTTGGCAAACACAACAGGATGGATACAAACGCCTCTTCATGGGAGCTCGCTTCCCTGCAGAGGCGCTTTGAACGACATCCCACTTCTCACATAAAACAGACCCCGGGCCCGTAGGCAACCAGAACTTGATCTCTTGACTCAATACCCCCCCGAAAACCAACGCATACATATCCGGTAAGGAATATTCATTACCTCTACATCAGCCTCTGTACTTCTTAATTGACAAGGAGTTATAGCAATCAGACTGTAAATAAGTCAACTTGTTGAGTGATTTTACGGATATGATGCTTGTGTCTTTTATACTTCCTTATTCAGAAAAGACTTATTCAGCACAAAATTGAGATAAAATTTACATTCATCACGTGATTAGGCTAATACTATTTATGTGGAGGCTATCAACTTTAATTTAAAGTTTACTCAGTCCTCAATCACAATTTCATTTGTCCATGATCGGCCAGGGCAGAACCGGTTCTTCTCGTTCGCTGTCAATTATGGCCAGCCGGGAAGTCTATGTGCTGACTGATTTCCTGGAACCTTTACGGAAGGATTCAAAAAACCATCTTCTCACATGATTGATAGGTATGTCGGCAATGGGTCTGCCTTCCTTTTTGGGAGCTTTTTGCCATCTTGGGTCGTCTTCAAGCTTGGCAAGGTTCATCACGAGCTTCCTCAACAGGGAGAATTTATTTTCGCTTCAGTTGCATGTACCACGTATTTGCTCTTGGTGTTGACAACACAAGAGAATGGTACTATAGGGAACAATGTACATTATCTCAACGCTGCCCTACAGGGAGAACTTGCATGAAAATTCATATGGCCGTATTGCTTGTCCTGTTGATCGCCTTGTTACCAGGATGCACCACAAAGACAACGGAACAAGGGGTTGCCTACGTCCCTGTCGTGAAGGAAGAACGTGTCGACTTCAGTGGCTACTGGGAAGGATCCTTGGTCATTGATGTGGAAAATTCACTTGCAATGGGCTTCACCATTAACTCCAAGGGCGAGGGAACCTATGAAGCCCTGTTGCAGATTCCGTCCCAAGGCCTGAGGAATTTCAAGGTCTCGTCGATTCAACAGGAAAACAACCAGCTTGTCATAGACATGGAGCAGTTGCAAGCCACATTCACGGGAACCTACGATGCCGGGACCCAACAGATAGCCGGGACCTTTGTCCAGATGGGGCAATCGCTCCCTCTGGTTCTTGCCAAGGGAGAAGTCAAGGAGAACACACGACCGCAAGACCCCGTCAAACCGTTTCCTTACATAGCCGAAGATATCTATTTCCAACAAGAACCGGAGGGCTTCAAGCTTGCAGGAACCATTACACGACCACAAGGGGACGGCCCGTACCCCGCTGTGGTGTTGGTTACCGGATCAGGATCCCAAAATCGGGACGAAGAGTTGCTTGGTCATCGGCCGTTCCTCGTGCTGGCAGATGCACTGACACGTTCCGGGATTGTGGTCTTGCGCTATGATGACCGTGGCTTTGCCGAGTCAGAAGGCGATGCGAGTGCCGCGACATCGTTGGATTTCGCTGACGATGCCGAATCAGCCGTAAACTACCTCAAGTCCTTGCCGTATGTCGATGCAGGAAATATTGGAGTCCTCGGACATAGCGAGGGTGCCATCATCGCACCGATTGTCGCCCAAAGGAACCGTGACCTGGCATTTCTCGTACTCATGGCCGGCCCCGGTGTTGATGGAGTGGCCGTACTCGAAGACCAAACAGCGGCCATTCTTAGGGCTCAGCAGGCTCCCGAGCCGTACATCGCCCAGATAGTACAGACAAACCTGGCCATCTATGCAACGATCCTGGATGAGGGGAGGACAATCGAGGAACGCAAGGAAGCTGTACTGCAGACACTTTTGGCAATGGGATTGCCCGAAGACCAGGCAAAGGCCCAGGTATCTGCACTATTCTCCCCCTGGTATATGACGTTCCTTGCACTTGATCCTTCCGATTACCTGAAAGACCTGGCATTGCCCGTCATGGTCCTCAATGGAGCGAAAGACACGCAGGTTTCCGCGGCACTGCATGTCCCGGCCATCGAAAAGGCTTTGCTTACCGGAGGAAACACCCGCATTACGATCAAGGTATACGAAGGGCTCAATCATCTGTTCCAACCGGCACAAACCGGCGCTCCAGAGGAATATGGGAATATTGATATAACAATCGACCCACAGGTTCTGGAGGATGTCTCAAACTGGATTGTCAGCGGAAGGTTCCAACTATAACGAACAGATTCCAGCAGCAATGCCAATGACTTTTCAATGTAAAATCCCGGTAACCAGCCGTAAAATCCGTCAACCTGATGATTGATTTTACGGCTATTTACTGTATGCATGCGTATGTACAGCCAAGCCTTCATTTGTTAAGAAATGTCTGACAAAAAAAGGAATGAAACAACTCCTATATATACTAGACCCTCATCATCGCTCAAGGATTCCTGGTTGCCGTCAGTTGCAACAATTTTCCTGAAGAAAACACAGGATTCCTTAAGAGACAGAACTTCATCTTGCTTTTCTGACCGCCAATGGTTTTTCGATTCCTACGATGTCCTTGCTGTCATCGGAAGAAAACGTACCTTTTTCATAAGATAGCAAACCTTATTTCTTGTTTCCTGAGATTTGGTTGGAAAGAGGAAAATATCATACAAAACTCAAGAGAATAGCTCATGTACTTCTGACATAGCCGGCCTTAGCATTTAATTACCAGATGCGGCGTTGCCGCTGAATAACTATCTCCCATGTTTTTTGTGATTCCCTAAAAGGAGGAGAACATGAAAAAGGCTCTAGGTATTTTGATGGTTCTGATTATGCTGGGTTCGGGTGCACTGTTCGCCCAAGCTCAGGCTGAGACCGGCCTTACCAAGGTGGGTATTGTCAATCTGCCCCCCGAAGAATCCGGATATCGCCAGGCCAACGTAGAAGACATGAACACGGTATTCTCAAAAGCCAACGGTTATGACGCAAAACAGACCAACACCATGGACAACAGCGAGCAGATCGCTGCCGCGAAAGGCTATATCCGTGATGGAGTGGACTATCTCCTGATCTCAGCAGCAAACGCTTCCGGTTGGGACGACACCCTCAAGTCTGCAAAAGATGCCGGAATCAAGGTAATTCTTTTTGACCGCGCAATCGATACCGCTCCCGCCAACTACCAGGCCGCCCTGCTCTCCGACATGGCCTATGAAGGCAAGAAAGCAGTGGAATGGGTATTGGGCCTTGGTCTTCCCAAAATCAATCTGATCCTTATCCGCGGACAGATGGGTTCTGCAGCTGAAATCGGCAGAAGTGCAGCAGTACTCGAAGCCGCTAAAGCAGGCAAGCTCAACATCGTCGCCGATGGAACAGGCGGAGACAGCTGGAGTCTTGAAGAAGCCCGCAAAGTTGTTGAAGCAGCCATTGCAGCAGGCAAGGATTTCAACGTCATCTACGCACAGAATGACGGTATGGCCCAAGGCGCCGTCCAGGCCCTCGAAGCAGCCGGCATCAGCCATGGAAAGGGCGGCAAGGTCAAGGTCATCGGATTTGACTTCAACCGCTTTGCCCTTCGAAACGTCCAGGCCGGTTACTGGGATGCCGACATGCAATGCAATCCCCGCCAGGCAGCCGAAATCTCCAAGTGGATCAAGAGTGGAAAAATCCCCAGTGGAATCATCTATCAGGAAGAACTGCTCCTGACAACCGAAACCATCACCGATGAACTCATCGACAAGTGGGGCATCAACGCCGATCCAGGCAAGGGTGTAATCACCAGGTAAGGTTTCATTCACAACCATGTGAAGTATGCAGTGTGGTGTGCAGATTCGATTCTGCATGCCGCATTGCATGTAGTTTGTTCCGTATGAGTATAAGGAGAACCTTGATTGTTGTCAGAAACCATACTCGAAATGACGGATATCAGCAAATCATTTCCTGGAGTCAAAGCTCTGGATGGCGTGGACTTCAAGCTCCGAAAAGGTGAAATCCATGCGCTCATGGGTGAAAACGGAGCGGGCAAATCCACACTGATAAAAGTCATCACCGGAGTCTATGAAAAAGACGCCGGTCTCATCACATTGCAGGGAGAGTCCATCCACTTCAAGACGCCCGAAGAAGCGCAGAACAAGGGAATAGGCACCGTCTATCAGGAGATAATGCTGTGTCCGAATTTGACCGTGGCAGAGAATATGTTCA
>Ga0228535_1001462_pt1 | contig 35720 bp, 36 predicted proteins | sample SJ1metagenome_FD_168457 | JGI IMG/M metagenome (GOLD analysis project Ga0228535, IMG submission 168457) | Enriched culture of PCE-dechlorinating microbial communities from Ithaca, New York, USA - SJ1 | ecosystem: Engineered > Modeled > Simulated communities (microbial... > Unclassified | place...
TACAGTAACGGCTGAAGTGATCAGAAAATATATTGCGTATCACCGTGAACAAGAAACTAAACCCCAGCAGTTAGAATTGTTTTAAAGCCTATGATGCCCCGCCCTGTGGGCGGGGTAATTCACTTCAGACTTAAAAGAATCTCATTGACTTCATCTATATCGAAGAAGTCCGGATCGATATCATCGCCAAGCCATTCAATCATGTTCTCGTGTTCCGGATGATCCGGATCTTTAATAATCTCTGAAAGTTCATCGTATCCATAAATACCGCCGCAGTCTTCAGGAGGGCATGCCCGTTTACCGGCAAGACATCTCGGTTTTGATGAAGCCTTGTCTCCGATAGCGATTTTTTCCAATTTTATTACATGTTCCCATCCATCGCCGAAATCATAAAGGTACGACAATTTTTCTTTTTCTTTATTGAGCAATTGATCGACTTTAACACGAGCTTCATTCCTCGAGCCTGATGGCCATTCCGGATCCGGCACACCGTAACTGACGCCACCCACAATGAATTCATGAAGATGTGTATCCGTCCATCCCATGACGATCTGTATGGCCTGATGCAACTTGGCAAGTGTCATGGAACCGGGCACGATAAAACGACGCCAGATCGGAGGTCTGCTACCTCGCAGAGTTATTTTGAGTTGATACGTTGATATCGTTTTCTCTTTCGTCATTGTGTTTTCCTCTTCCCTTACGGAAAAGTTGATCCCGGGAAATTGAACTGTTGCAAACGAGGACATCACCGGCGCAACCGAGGGAGTGCAAGAAACTGACTCATTTTTCTTCCGCATCCGGTGCATGAAGTCGTCATGCTTTCTTGTTGCCCTTCCCGATTGAGCACTTAACTTCGAAATCGCTGGCGTCCGCGATCTTGAACAGCATGTCTTCCATGGTGCCGCTCTGTTCCCCGACGGCCAGCATTTCCACCGCCATCGGCGGAAACAGGTTGCTGCGGGCAAGAGGCGAAGACAGGGATTGACCCTCCTCGACTTCTTTCTCCGCGTTTTTCAGCATGTCCCTCATGATCCGGTTGTTGATGACGTTTCTTGAAATTTCAAGAGCCGATAGCAGGGGCACTCCGCTTTGCAGGAGGGTGCCCAACGTGCGGCTGAAGCGGGAGACGGCGATTTTCTGATGGAGCGGTCCCAACAGAGGGGCGCGTAGTTTCCATTTATGCCAGAGGCGTTCTCCCCGGTCGGTCCGAATGAAGGAACGTAAGAAAAAGAAGGTGGCTCCACCACCGATTACCATAACCCACCAATATGCCTTTAAAAAGCTGCTGACGGCGATAATCAAGATCGTAATCCAGGGGAGACGCTGGTGCATTTGATCGAAGATCCTGGTGATGTTGGGGACAATAAAGGTCATCATGAAAAAAAGGACCAGGCCGCCGATAATGGACATCAGAACGGGGTAGGCCAACGCAGACCGGATTTTCATTTTCAGGGCCTGCTGCTTTTCGTTGAAGTCGGCCAGCCGCTCCAGAACAATATGCAGGGTACCCGATGCCTCACCGGAACGGATCATGTTGACATAGAAGACCGGGAAAATATGCGGGAAACGGGAGAGGCTTTGAACGAAACTGTTTCCCTCCCTGACGTCCTTCTTAACCTGCACGAGGACTTTCTTCAACTGAGGGTTGGCCGCCTGATGCGAGAGGGTTGCCAGCGAGGGAACCAGAGGCAGGCCTGCATTGAGAAGAGTGGCTAGCTGACGCGTGAAAAGGGTGATATTTACCTGGGTTATCTTTTCAAAAAGTCTGAAGCCTGCAGTTTTACTTTCCGAGTTTTCTTCTGAAATCTCACGAATGTTAACAGGGAATACACCGCTGTCCCGTAATTTTTTCCTTGCCCCGAAAGGATTTGCCGCTTCTGCGACACCCTTAACCTGATCCCCCTTCGGGTTAAGTGCTGTATATTCGAATAAAGGCATGAATCCGGGCGATTCACTGATTCTTGATCAGGTACTCGCTGACTTTATCCTTGATTAGCTGGGAGGAAGACTTGTTCCCGAAGAATCCGACGCGGATGGAAAGAAGCGTCGTTTCCTTGCCCTTGTATTCGAGATGGAGTTTCGCCTTTTCACCGCGGATGACGGTCGTGATCGATCCTTCGCCGATTCTCCAATCGGGGACCACTTCCTTTCCTCCCAGTTCGGCGACGGTCATTTCGCAGGCCGTCCGGACCTTTTCGAAGGACACGTTGTACTCCACCCGCAGCTCACCGTTTATATAGACATAGGTGCCCGAACCGGCCCCAACGGCGGCGCCGCCGACGATCAGGGGGGCACAGCCGCCCAGACAGATGAGACACGTCAGACATAAAATCACGAGGGTCCGTTTCGTTTTCATGAAAAGCTCCTTTCGTTACACTTCATTCAAGTTTGGCCAACTCGTTCAGCAGCTCTTCCTGCTTTCGGGTCAATTCCGTCGGGATGGTCACCACCGTTTCGATGATCTGGTCGCCTCGTCCCATTCCCCGGAGGTGGGGGATCCCTTTCCCCTTCAATCGGAAGATGGCCCCCGGTTGAGTTCCTTTCGGTATTTTCAGTTTTTCCGAACCTGTCAGGGTTGGGATATCGATTTTCGCTCCCAGCGCCGCTTGGACAAAGGTGATGGGCACCCGGCAGTAGAGATCGTAGCCTCGGCGGTCGAAATAGTCATGAGCTTCCACGTGGATGAAGACGTACAGGTCGCCGTTCGGCCCCCCGTAATTTCCCTCTTCACCTTCACCGCGCAGGCGCAGCCTGGAACCGGTTTCCACACCGCCGGGGATTTTCAGGTTGACGGTTTTGGTGACACCGACCCGTCCGCTTCCTTTGCATGACTTGCAGGGGTGGGTTATGATCTGCCCCATGCCGTGACATTGCGGGCAGGTGGTGCTGACGCTGAAGAAACCCTGGGACTGGACCACCTGGCCCCGGCCATGACACCGCGGGCAGACGACGGCCTTCTTGCCCGGTTCGGAGCCGCTTCCGGAGCACTCGTGACAGACGGTATGCTTCGCCACGTCAATATCCGTGGAAGTGCCCAAGGCTGCGTCCATAAAGGAGATCTTCAAATCGTAACGCAGATCCGCTCCGGCCCGTGCCGCCGTCCGCGACCGGGATCGTCCGCCGGCGCCTGTGCCGAAGATGTCCGAGAAAATGTCGTTGAAGCTGGAGAAAACGTCCTCGAAACCGGAAAAACCGCGGAATCCGCTGCCGTTTAATCCGTCGTGGCCGTAGCGGTCATAAATTTCCCTTTTTTCGGGGTCGGAGAGAACCTCGTAGGCTTCCGCCGCTTCCTTGAATTTTTCTTCCGCTTCCTTGTTCTCGGGATTCCGGTCCGGATGATAGAGCATGGCCATTTTCCGGTAACTCTTTTTTATGATCTCGTCGGACGCCGTTCTCTCGACGCCGAGAACTTCGTAATAACAACGCTTTATCATGCTATTGTACTATACCTTACCTTCCGATGAACGGGACATCCTTCCCCGCGAAAGCCGATGCGGAGCATCTGTCCTTTCGGGCACATACAATAGTCATCAAGGGCTCCCGTGTCAATAGGCGCGTGGCAGGTTGCCCGGGTCATTGTGTCAACCGCCTCAGGGCTTCTTCGTACTTTTCTTTCGTCTTTTCGATAATATCCGGCGGCAGGTGGGGTGCCGGCGGTTTCTGGTTCCAACTGAGGGAAAGGAGATAGTCCCGGAGAAATTGCTTGTCGAAGCTCCTCTGGGGGCGCCCTTCCTCATAGTCGTCCTTCGGCCAGAATCGCGACGAATCCGGTGTGAGCAGCTCGTCGATCAGGATCACTTCATCACCCAGGAGTCCGAATTCGAACTTCGTATCGGCGATGATAATGCCGGCCCGGTCGGCGATTTCCGCCGCTTCCTTGTAGATGATCATGCTCTTTTCGATGATTTTGCCGGTGATCTCGCTTCCCAGGATATCCTCTACCTCCTGCCGGGAGATGGCGGTATCGTGCTGGCCTTCGGGGGCCTTCGTCGTCGGGGTGAAGATCGGCTCCGGCAGCCGGGACGACTCCTTGAGCCCCTCCGGAAGCCTGATCCCGGAGATGGTTCGGTCCACGCAGTAATCCTTCCATCCCGAACCGCTCAGGTATCCCCGGACAATGCATTCCACGGGCAGGGCCTTGGCCTTTTTGACGAGCATGCTCCGCCCCTCCAGATCTTCCCGGTAGGGAAGGCACTCGGCGGGATAATCGGCGGGGTCCGTCGAAACGAGGTGGTGCCCGATCAGGTGCTCCATTTTTTTGAACCAGAAAATCGACATCTGGGTCAGTATTTTACCTTTTTCGGGAATCGGTTCCTGCATGACCACGTCGAAAGCGGAGATGCGGTCCGTTGCCACGATGAGCAGGTAGGGGCCGGCTTCATAAAGATCGCGGACCTTTCCCGTGTTGATCAGGTTCAGTTTGGGGAAATGGGTTCTGATCAGGCCTGAACTTGTCATCTCAAACCTCCTTTTCACCGCCGGAGGCATCCGACGGTCACGTTGATGTATTGTTTATTGCACGTACGGATTATATTTCTTCTCATGTCCGATGGTGGAGGTGGGCATGCGACCGTAATTATGTCCCGGCAGGACTCTTGTTTCGTCCGGGAGGGTGAAGATTTTTTCCTTGATGGAGCGGTGCATGACCGGCCACGATCCACCCGGCAGGTCCGTTCGTCCGACCGCTTCGACGAAAAGCGTATCCCCCGTGAAAACGAAACCATCCGCGTACAGGACCATGCCACCCGGTGTGTGGCCGGGGGTATGGAGAACCCGGAGGGAAACGGCACCGACGGTGATCAGGTCTCCGTCCCTGACGGTCCGATCCGCCGGGGGCGACTGGGTGGCGCCGAACATGCGGAGCATGACCGGCGGAGTATTCCCCAGCATGGGTGCGTCCAGTTCATGGATGATGATGGACGCGCCGGTCTTTTCCTTCATTTCCCGGTTTCCGGAAATATGGTCGACATGGCCGTGGGTGTTGACGATGTAATCGATCTGGATGCCGTTATCGCCGGCCAGGCCGATCAGGTAATCCACGTCGTCGGCGGGATCGATCACAAGCCCCTTTCCGCTTGCGGGATCGCCGACGATATAGGCGAACACAACCATGGGGCTGACTTCAACTTGTTTTAAAAACATGCAATCCTCCGTTGTAAATAAAACAGGATCGTTTGGCCGGATCCTACGGAATGTTAACAGGTAATCGGATTAAAGAATTTCACGAAGCACCTGCCGCAAGAGGAGGAGAGGTGCCGTTAAATCAAACCGTTGCCTACCATGTTTGGGCGAACAAAGTCAATCGAATTCAAGTCGCGGTCTATCCTGAAGGTTTATACGGATTTGACCAGGAGGGCGGCGAAAAAACCGTCCATGCCGTGACGGTGGGGAAGGGTTTTCATGAAACCGTTCCGGTCCAGGCAGTCCCCGGGGATGGTGGTGACGTTTCTTTCATGGCGGAATGCGCCGTGGCGGGAAAGGAAAGCGCGGATAATCTCCTCGTTTTCTTCGGGAAGAAGACTGCAGGTGCTGTAAACAAGCCGCCCGCCTTTTTTGAGGTAACGGGCGGCGCTGTCCAGAAGGCCGCTCTGGAGGGAGACCCCCCGAACGATCTCGGCGGGGGTCAGGCGCCACTTGATTTCGGGATTTCTTTTCAAGGTGCCGAGACCCGTGCAGGGGGCATCGGCCAGGACGCAATCGAATGCTTCCAGGAGATGGTCCGGCGGCGATTCACGGCCGTCCCGGCAAAGGGTCTCGACGCAGTTTACACCCAGGCGGCCGTTCATGGCCTGCAGGGATTCCAGTTTCTTCTCCTGATTGTCCACGGCGAGAATTTTGCCCCTGTTTCGCATCAGGGCGGCCAGGTGCGCCGTTTTTCCCCCCGTGCCGGCGCACAGATCCAAAACGGTATCGCCGGGTTGCGGGTCCACGAGCCGGGAGATGAGCTGCGATCCTTCATCCTGGATCTGGATTTTCCCCTGTCCGAACCAGGGCGTATCCCGGACGGGGCGTTCGGAACGGCCGATCCGGATACCGTCGGGGGAGTAATGGGATGCGGCGGCTTCCCATCCGGTCCGGCACATCTCCGAAAGGACGGCTTCCCGGGAATCTTTCAGCGTATTGACCCGAACCGTGACGGGAGGGATCTCGTTGAAGGCCGAACACAGGCGGATCGCTTCGTCTTCGCCGAAAAGGGCGATCCATTTTTCCACAAGCCATTGCGGATGGGAGTGCACGACGGCGATATACAGAGGAAAATCACGCGTTTGTTCAGGGAGGGACAAGGTGTCCTTCCTGCGGATGATATTCCGGAGAAGGGCATTTACCAAGGCGCCCCTGCCCCGGAAAGCGGACTCCGTTATCCTGACCGCTTCGTTGACCACGGCATAAGACGGAATCCGGTCCATGTAAAAGAGTTGATAAGCTGCCGTGCGCAGGATATTTTTCAATGTGTTGTCCATGGCGGGGAAGGAGCCGTGATAGAATTGCTCGATCATCCAGTCCAGGTATCCTCTCATGCGCAGGGTGCCGTAGACGATTTGGGTGACCAGTTTACGGTTTTTGATGTCGTCCGGCAGGTAAGCGCTCAGGTACGAATCCAGAAGCGGTTCGGCGTAGGAACCTTGTTCGTCCACCCGATTCAGCGTTCGTACAGCCAATTGCCGGGGCGAAAGCGGGCGGGATGAAGAGGGTTTGTTGGTCATTTATGAGTTGAATCCCCTATCTTTCTATAGATAATTATTTCCTTGTAGCGTATGTAGAACGTTGTTTTCAACCTGAATATCCGCTTTCCCGGTTATTTGATCTGCATGACAGATGGCCTCGTAAAAAGTGAGTCAGGCTGTCATGCCGGACTTGGAGGCTGTGTCATAATTACAAAAACGGTCATTTCGAGCGAATGCGAGAAATCTTAATATGATGAAATAACTTCACTTTAATATTTCTCCCTGCGGTCGAAATGACAAAAATACCAGTTGCGGCACAGCCTCTTGATCCGGCATCCATAACTGGCTGAGAAGACTGGATTCCGGATCGAACTACGCTTGTCCGGAATGACGGAATAAATGTTTTTTCGACTTTTTGCGGCTTCATCATGACTGACTGAACTGCATTTGGGGGGATTCTTTTTTCCATGGACTTTGCGGATCTTCAGATAGGAAATCAATTCCTTAGAAATCGATTGAACATCCCTGTTCCTGGAAATCTATCGGTCTTTTTACTTTTTAACCACGGGAGATAGATCGTATGGCTTGGCTTCACAGATTCAATCCCCGACGCTTCGGAACACGGCTCATTATTCTGACTCTGTGTGCCGTTCTGATTCCCGTTGTTTTTTTCATCATCGCCTTCAACTTCCATAACCGGAGCTTTGTCGGCGAGATCAACCGGGGAGTCGACAAAATTGAAAAACAGACGCAGTCCCGCATCGACCGCGCCATCCGGAACATGGCGGAAACTTCGATCCGGGAAAAGGCCGAAGACGTCGTCCTGCAGCTGGATATCTACCTTGCCCAGCACCGCGGCCTGACTCTTCACGATCTGCAGCAATCCCTGGAATTCAGGCGTCTGGCCGTACAGCCCTTCGGCATATCGGGTTACACGTCCGTCCACGATCTCTCGACCGGGATCTGCCGCTTCCACCTGAACGCGGAGCTGGAGAACCGGGAGGTCGAAGAATACGATACACTCTTTCCCGGATTGTTGCCCCTGACGGAGGAGGTCCGTCTTCAGAAGCGTGCCGGCTGCTACTATAATTGGACGGATTTTGACGGTCAGGTCTATACGAAATATATGTACATGATCGGTCTCAATACGACAACGGCGGACGGGGTCCGCCTGGCCGTGTCCAGTACGAGTTACCTGGACGAGTATGCCGAGCCGATGCGGCTCACTCACGAAGCCTTCCGTGAAATGACGGCGGGACTTATCCGGACCGTCAATGCTTTTTCCACGGCTTTCTGGCAGTCGTCCCTGATTCTGCTCATCGTGGCCGGTGGACTTCTGTTCTTCTTCTCCTATTGGATCGGAAAATATTTCTCCCGGACGATCGACGGCCTGAGGGAAGCGACGGCGAAAGTCAATAAGGGTGAATTCAACGTTTCCGTCGAGTCCCCGGTCAGAGGCGATTTGGGCGCCCTGGTGACGGATTTTAACAACATGTTCGTCCGCCTGGCCACGACGACGGTTTCCAAGCAGCGCCTGGAGGAAAGCGAGGCGAAACTCCGGGTCATCAACGATGAACTGGTGAAGGAGATCGAAGAACGGCATCATGCCGAGGAGGCCCTGCGCATATCGGAGCAGAAATTCCGGAACCTTTTCGAATATTCCAAGGACGCCATCATGATCCTTGACAAGGAGGGGTTCAAGGATTGCAACCAGGCAACCCTGGACATGTATCGGTGCGGGACGAAAGAGGAATTCACGGCCCACCACCCGGCGGATATGTCCCCCCCCTTCCAGTCTTCGGGGGTGGACTCCTGGCAGGAGTCGCTGCGCCACATCGAAAAAGCCCTCGAAAACGGGTCCAGCTCCTTTAATTGGGTGCACAAAAAGACAGATGGAACCCTTTTCCCCTGTGAAATCCTGCTGAGCCGGTTCGAGATGGAGGGGAAAGAGGTGGTTCAAGCGGTGGTTCGCGATATCACGGAGCGGATCAAATCCGAAGAGGCCCTCCGGGAGAGTGAAAATCGCTTCCGTCTTCTTGCGGAAAGCACGCCGGTGGGAATTGCCGTTCTGAATCCCGATCGGCAATTCGACTATTTTAATCCACGGTTCACCAAAATTTTCGGCTATAGCCGGGAAGATCTTCCCGACTGGAAGACGTGGTTTGAAATGGCGTATCCGGATCCGATGTACCGGAATGAGTTTGCTTCCTTTTATCAGGACGACGCGATGACCAAACCGGAACCGGCCAGTATGCGGGAGCGGATTCTGAACATGCGCTGCAAGAATGGAGGTGAAAAAACCATTCATTTCCGGTCGGTCATCATGCCCAACCAGAATCACCTGCTGACTTTCGAGGATATTACCGAGTACCAGCAGATGCAAATCCAACTCCGGGAAGCGCAGAAGATGGAGGCCATCGGAACTCTGGCGGGGGGAATCGCCCACGATTTCAATAACCTGCTCATGGGTATCCAAGGATACGCTTCCCTGATGCTTCTGGAGATCGACGAGAAGCATCCCTTTTACGAGCATCTTGAAGCGATCGAAAAGCAGGTCCGCAGCGGGGCCGACCTGACCAAGCAACTCCTCGGCTATGCCCGGGGCGGCCGGTACGAAGTCAGGCCGACGAACATAAACGAACTCGTCGAACAGACCCTGAGCATGTTTTCCCGGACCCGGAAAGAACTGAATATCCACCGTTCCTACGGGGATTCCCTCTGGATCGTTGACGTCGACCGGCCCCAGGTCGAGCAGGTTCTGCTGAACCTGTTCCTGAATGCCTGGCAGGCGATGCCCGGCGGCGGCGATCTGTTTCTCGATACGTCGAATGTCCTGATTGACGAAGAAGAAGCGGCCGATATCGACCTCGTCCCGGGTTCTTACGTCTGCATCACCATCAGGGATACCGGTGTCGGCATGGATGAGTGGACCCGGGAAAGGATATTCGAACCTTTCTTCACGACGAAAGAAATGGGGCGGGGAACGGGCCTGGGCCTGGCGACGGTCTACGGGATCGTCAGGGGGCACCACGGATTCATCAACGTGCATTCGGAAAGAGGCGAAGGATCCGTTTTCACGATTTATCTGCCGGCTTCTGAGGCCAGGCTGGAGGAGGAGAAGATGAGGCCGTCGGAAGAGCTGAAGAAAGGCGGCGAGACGATTCTTCTCATCGACGATGAGGAGGTGGTTCTCATCGTGACGCGGCGGATCCTGAGGATGCTGGGATACACGGTCGTCACCGCTTCGTCGGGTTCCGAAGCCATTGAGATCTACCGTTCCCGGCAGGACGAGATTTCCCTCGTCATTCTGGATATGATCATGCCCGGCATGGGCGGCCGGGAAGTTTTCGAGAGGTTGAAGCGGATCAACGCCTGCGTCCGGGTGATTCTATCCAGCGGCTACAGTGTCGAAGGGCAGGCCCAGGAAATCATCGACCAGGGCGCCCTGGCCTTTATTCAGAAACCTTTTTCGGCCAACAACCTGTCGGAGAAAATTCGGGAGGTCCTGGAAGCCGACATCTCCCATATCGAGAAAGATTAGCGGGGGCCGCACGGAGAGAGAACGAGGGTTTGTTTTGCCCTCCAGGTTAACCCATGGTGGTTCCCGGTGTGATCCGATAACCCCGCAGAAAATCCCGTATGGCCATCCGGTTCTTGTTTTCCATCTGGATATCCTCCGGATAAACGAACCCATCCGCCGCGGCGACGGCCAATACATCCGCGGCCGGGTTGCTGACGGTGCCCGGCGCCGACGATGAGGGGGATGCCTCACCCCGGGCGGCGTAGATCTTCAGTTTCTTGCCGTTCAGGAACGTGTACGCCCCGGGATCGGGGGACAAACCCCGGATCAGGGACAGCACATCCTTGACGCTCCTGCTCCAGTCGATCACACAGTCCTCTTTCCGTATTCTCGGAGCCGGGGTGGCCTTCGCATGGTCCTGCCTGATGGGACGGACCGACTGATCGATGATCATCTCGATGGTCCGGTAGAGCATCCGGGCTCCTATTTCAGCCAGGCGGTCGTGGAGGCTTCCGAAATTCTCCTCCGGCAGGATCGGCACCGGCTCCTGAAGTAAAATATCCCCCGAATCGACGCCTTCGTCCATCCTCATGATCGTCATGCCCGTCGTCTCGTCCCCGTTGATCAGACTCCGCTGGATGGGGGCGGCCCCCCGGTATTTCGGCAGCAGGGACGGATGCACGTTGATGCAGCCCAGAGGGGGCCTGCTGATCATTTCTCCCGGCAGAATCTGCCCGAAGGCGGCGACGACGACGAGTTCCGGCGCGAGATCCCGGAAAACCTGCAGGAACGCCTCGTCCCGGATTCTTTCCGGTTGAAGGACGGAAAGACCATGGGCTTCCGCGAGAATCTTGACCGGCGGCGGCGCCAACTGGCGTCCCCTTCCCCTGGGGCGGTCCGGCTGGGTGACGACGCCCGCCAGGGGCATCCGATGATCGATCAGGATTTTCAGAGACGGGACGGCAAACTCCGGTGTTCCCATGAAAAGGATGGACGGTTTGTGCATGGTGTGGCCTCCTTGGGCCGGAATATAGGAAAATGGGACCGGCCTGTCAAGAAAAAGGGGGCTACATGAAATGGAGAGGATCCACGTCGGGTATGATCCGCAGGGAACCCGTCTTTCCCAGACGGAGGATTTCCCGGGCCAGCCCGTGGAGGGATTTGATTTCTTTCCCTTTCAGGAGAATCTGCCAGCGGTACTTTCCCCGGATTCTTTCGATGGGTGAACGGGTCGGTCCGATGACCTCGATCCGCTGATAGGACCGTTCACGGTTCCGTATCGCCGTCAGGTCCATCTTCAGGACTTCCATGTCCCGCTGCGCCCGGACCGGGTCGACGGCGGAGAGGTGAAGGGTGATCATGCGGGAGAAGGGAGGATAGGAGAAGTTCTTGCGCAGTTTGATTTCCTCTTCGAAGAAGGACGGGTAATCGTGCCGGCTGGCCTTCATGACGGCGTAATGGTCCGGATTGAGGCTCTGGATGATGACCCGGCCCGGAACATCCCCCCGTCCGCTCCGTCCCGAAACCTGGGTGAGGAGTTGGAATGTCCGTTCGGCGGCCCGGAAGTCGGGAACGTTCAGGGACAGATCCGCGGAAATCACGCCGATCAGGTTGATAAGGGGGAAATCATGACCTTTGGTAATCATCTGGGTTCCCACGAGGATATCGATTTCCCGTTTCTCCAGCTGCCGGAGTATCTCTTCGCGATTCCCCCGTCCGGCGACCGTGTCCCGGTCCATCCGCCCGATGGCGGCCTGGGGGAAATGCCGCCGGACCTCGGCCTCCAGGCGTTCCGTTCCGGTTCCGTAACGGAGTACGCGCCCTCCTCCGCAGGCGGGGCAGGTTTCTCTCATTTTTTCGCTGTAATCGCAGTAATGACAGTGCAGACGATTCGTATCGCTGTGGAAGGTCAGGGAAACCGTGCAATGGGGGCATGAGAACCCGTTCCGGCAGTCCGGGCAGTAGAAAAAGGTGTGAAAGCCCCGCCGGTTGAGAAACAGCAGGGTCTGGTATCCTCCGCTTAGGCTGTCGGATATGGCACGGACCAGGGGGGTGGAAAGGACGGGAACGGTTCCCGTTTCATCCCTTTCTTTGTCCATGGCGACGATTTCCACTTCCGGCAGGGGCCTGTTTTCAACCCGGCTGGGAAGGGAAAGGCAGGCATATTTACCCGACCGGGCGTGATAATAGGTCTGCAGTCCCGGCGTGGCGGATCCCAGAACAACGACCGCGCCGGACATCCGCCCCCGGATGATGGCGGCGTCCCGCCCGTTATAGCAGGTCCGCTCGTCCTGCTTGTACGACCCGTCGTGCTCTTCGTCGACAACGACCAGCCTCAGGTTCTTCACGGGGGCGAAGACGGCGGACCGCGCCCCGACGACGATTTTAACGTCTCCCCGGCGGATGCGCCGCCACTGGTCGTAACGAACGGCTGCGGGGATGTCGCTGTGAAGGACCGCGATTTCACGTTCCGGGAAACGGGAGCGGATTCGTTTTGTAAGCTGGGTCGTCAGGGATATTTCCGGCACCAGAAAAAGAACGCCGCCTTCGTTTCGGAGCGCCTCCTCCGCGGCGTTCAGATAGACCTCGGTTTTCCCGCTTCCCGTCACGCCATGGAGAAGAATGACGGAAAAACGTGCCTGTCCGAGTTTTTCCCCGATTTTCCGGACCGCCTTAACCTGTTCCGGGTTGAGGACGGGCCGTTCAGCCAGGCGGCCCGCCTGGGAGGGTGTTGCGTTTCCACGGAACGTTTCTTTTTCCGTTATGCGGAGGCATCCCTTTTTCCTGAGCGCCTCCAGCAGGGCCGGTGTATAACAACGGCTGCCTTTCAGCCCGGAAAGGGGTATGTCGCCGCTGCTTCCAATAGAATCGAGAAGCGCCTGCTGCCTGGCCGTGAGGGTGACTCCATCCGGAAACGGCACGGCGCGGGAAACCCACTTTTCCGTTTTACTGCCGATACCGACGTGTTTGATCCGTTCCTCAATGACGATGAGGCGGCGTTCCTGGAGCGCCGCCAGGGAATCTGACAAGGCCCTGCCGGCCATGAGCCGGCCGGCCTCCGTCTGTGAGATTCCGCCGGGCCTGTCCCGAAGGAGATTCATCAGGAACGTTTCCTGCTCGGAAAGAGTCTCCTCGATCGGGACGTCACAACGGGGTGCCGGTAAAATCAACCGTTCGATTTTGGGGGTGATGCCCGGGGGAAGTGCTTCCGCCAGGATCCTGCCGATGGGCTGCAGGTAGTAACCGGACAGCCAGCGGTAGAAGAGCAGATCTTCCGGGTCGAAAAGGGGTTCCGTGTCGAGAATACGGAGGATGTCTCTGGTTTCAGGGTGATCCGATTCCGCCAGAACTTCCAGGATGTAGGCGGCAAGGGTTTTCTTGCCGAAAGGGACAAGGACCCTTTTGCCGGGTTCCACGGCGGATTCCAGAGATGGAGGGACCGCGTAGAGGAAGGTCCTGTCTGTCGGGATGTTAACGGCGGTTTTGACGAACATCTTGGCCGTTTCTCCGAATCCACCTCCGGAAAAAATGGAAGCCCCCGTCAGCCGAACAACCTGCGCGGGGCAACGGACGGCGGCCGACGATCGAAAAGGAAGCGCGGACCCGGGTCACTCTCCCTTCAACTTTTCGAGCTTTTCCTGCTTGGTCTTGCAGTCGATGCAGAGCGTGGTGACGGGCCGTGCCATAAGACGCTTTTCCGAAATGGGCCCGCCGCACGATTCACAGATCCCGAAGGTGCCGTCGTCGATGCGCTTGATCGCTTCCTGCATCTTGGCGATAAGCTTCCTTTCCCGATCCCGGATACGCAATTCGAAATTCCTGTCCGACTCCAGGGAGGCCCGGTCGGTCGGATCGGGAAAATTAACTTTTTCGTTGGTCATTTCCGAGACGGTTTTTTCCGCCTCGTTCAGGAGTTCATTGATTTTCTGAGTCAACATAAATCTGAAGAACGCTAATTTTTCCGGCTTCATGGTCATGCACTCCATTTTTTTCCACAGTCTGTCGAAAGGATCGTACTAAATACACGAAAGGGCCTGGTTTGTAAAGGAGAAAAACAGCCCCGGCCATGATTCTCGATATAATGTAATATGCCGATAATATTTAACTATCCTTGTTGTTCGCCGTTGTTCCGATTCGCCCCGAGCGGTAGACGGTCCGGATCTTCTCAACGATATTGGTGGTGGAAGCTCCCTTGATTTCCGGGATGACGGCGACCCGTCCTCCCCAGCTCCGGACGGCGTCCCGGCCGACGATCTTTTCCTCCTCCCAGTCCCCGCCCTTGATCAGAACGTCCGGTTTCAGGTATTCGATCAGTTCAAGAGGGGTCGGTTCCTCGAAAATGGTGACATAGTCGACCGATTCCAGGGCTGCCATGACGTCGGCCCGTTCCTCCTCAGGTACGATGGGCCTTTTCTCGCCCTTGATGGCCCGGACGGAGGTGTCGCTGTTCAGGGCCAGAACCAGGACGTCCCCTTCCTTTTTCGCTTCCCGCAGGTAGCGGACATGTCCGACATGGAGGATGTCGAAGCAGCCGTTGGTGAAAACGATTTTTTTTCCCTGCCTGTGCAGGGCATCGATTTCGGACTTTAAATCGTCCCGGGACATGATTTTGCCCATGAATCGACTCCTTCCTTGAAAAATTTTTTTTCGGCCGGCCGGTTCAGGAAAGAGCGCGACTCAAGGTTAAAATCGCCACACCCGCGGCACCCGACCGCATCAAGGCCCGGGCGCATTCTCCTGCCGTACTGCCCGTCGTGTATACGTCATCGACGACGATGATTTTTTCCCCCTTCACCCGGGACGGTTTTGCCACTTCAAACGCCCCCCGGACATTCCGTTCCCGGTCCTGCCGGCCGAGATGAATCTGGGGAGGCGTAGGAACGACCCTCTCCAAGGACAGGTAATCCAGTTTCAGTTTGTGGCGTCCGGCGATCTCCTTCGCCAGAACCAGTGACTGGTTGAAGCCTCTTTCCCGAAGCCTTTTAACATGGAGGGGTACCGGCATGACGACGGAATAATCCCGGATATCGAAAAAAGGATAGGGGTAATCGGCCATGATTTCACCCAGGGTTTCCCCGATTGCGACGTTGCGGCCGTATTTGTAACGGTGAATCACTTCCTGAAGGACACCCTGGTAAGCGCCGACGGACCGGGCGGCGGCAAAGGGAGGAGGGGACAGCAGGCACGTTCCACAGGGGTGATCCGTTCCTGTCCGATCGGCGTAGGGCATCCCGCAGGTGGGGCACAGAGGTGAAGACAAAAATATGAATCCGGAGCTGCATTCCGCGCAGAAAGGCGGAAAACGCCGTTCCCCCAGGAATTTTCCGCAGGCCGTGCACCGGGGCGGAAAGATCAAGTCGACAAGACCTCTGCAGATATCGCCGGCGCTACATTCCATCGCTCAAGGCAGTCAGTTCTTTCGTGTCGTCGGGAATTTCCATGGATGGGGCGTCCGACCAGAGGCGCTCAAGATCGTAAAAAGCCCGGATCGGTTCGTAAAAGATGGAGATCACGACATCGATATAATCGAGGAGAATCCATTTCCCGTGGCTGGTCCCTTCCGTACCGAGAGGCAGGATCCCGGCCTTTTTCATTTTTTCCTGAATCGTATCACTGAGGGCCTGTACTTCCCGATCCGAGGAGCCGCTCATGAGGATGTAGTAATCGGCGAAGGACGAAACTTCTTTGATGTTGAGGATAACCAGGTTTTTCGGTTTCTTTTCCAGGGCCGCATTGACGCAGAGAAGAACCCGCTGCCGTGCGGTCAGCTCCAATGTTTCCTCCAATCACACCTCCCGTTTCCGTAAAAAGGTCAACCCGACCAATCGATATCTCCCTGTCGCGCCGTCCTGCTCCGGACGCATGCTTTTCCCCGAAAAGCTCTCCGCTAACAGATATTTTACAGGGTGTCAACCCCAAAGGGTTTATGGTTGATGAACCGGGTCCGGTATGATAGAGACAAACCCTGTTCCATTTAACGGGAATTTTGCAATCGGTGTTCGAATCGGAAAAAGGGGAATCGTGAAAAGAGACGTCATTGCAGGGATTCAGGTCCACATGCCTTTTCACTTTCTTCGGGAGACATTCCTTTCCACCGTGCTTGCCGAGGGGATCAATCCCGAAGTGGCGATCAATCACCGGCACCTGGAAGGCTATCCCCGTGAGGCGTTCCGTGAAGTCGGCCTGAAACTGCAGGAAGCGGGACTGCGGGTGACCATCCATGCGCCGTTTCTGGATCTGAGACCCGGTGCCATCGACCCGAAGATCCGCCGGGTGACGGCGGACCGCATTGCCGAAGTTCTCGATCTCGCGGGATTTTTCAGCCCTTCCTCCATTGTCTGCCATGCCGCCTTTGACGAGAGGTATTATCTGTCCGGAGAGGAGCAGTGGCTGCATAACAGCATGGAAACGTTTCGGGCGTTTCTCCCCCGGGCGGAAGAATTGGCCTGTCCGATCTGCGTCGAAAACGTTTACGAGACGGAGCCGACGATGCTGAGAAGACTTCTGGACGGCGTCGACTCTCCGTTTTTCCGCTTCTGCTTCGATACGGGGCATTGCAACGTGTTTTCCGACGCCCCGATGGGTTCCTGGATCGATGTGATGAGCCCCTACCTGGGACAACTCCATATCCACGATAACCAGGGTGTCAAAGATCAGCACCTGCCTCCGGGTGACGGCAAATTCCCCTTTGCGGATCTGTTCGCCGTGTTGAAAAAACGAAGGCTGAAACCGGTCATTACCCTGGAAACCCATTCCGTCGAGAATTTCCGGCGGGCCGTCGAACGACTGGACGTTTTCGGATGGCTGCCCCTTTACGATGAAGAATCGGGTTCATCCGGGCGACAGGGTTGAATAACCATGCTGCTGTATATCGGGAAAAGACTCTTCTTCATGATTCCCCTGCTCCTGGGGATCACGATCATCTGCTTCGGAGTCATGCACCTTGCGCCGGGGTCTCCCACGGACATGCAGACCCAGATGAATCCCCGGGCCTCCGTCGAGGCGCAGGAACGCCTGCGGGCCATGTACGATCTGGATAAGCCGCTTTATCAGCAGTATTGGATCTGGCTGAAGAAAGTCGCCGTCTTTGACCTCGGAACATCCTTTTCGTCCGACCGCCGGCCCGTCGCCGAGAAGATCTGGGAGCGTATTCCCATCACGGTGCTTTTGAACGTCCTTTCCCTGGTTCTGATTCTGATGGTGGCCATTCCGATCGGAGTCCTGTCGGCGGTGCACCAGAACTCCCTGTTCGACCGCCTGACGAGCGTATTCGTCTTCGTGGGTTTCGCCGTTCCGACCTTCTGGCTGGCCCTGCTGCTGATGATTTTCTTCGGGATCGATCTGGGCTGGCTGCCCATCTCGGGCCTGCGTTCTCTGAATTACGAGTACATGCAACCCTGGACGGCCTTCTGGGACCTCGTCAAGCATCTGATCCTGCCGGTCTTTCTGTCCGCCTTCGGGGGGCTGGCGGGTTTTTCCCGCTTCATGAGGTCGAACATGCTCGAGGTCATCCGCCAGGATTACATCACCACGGCCCGGGCGAAAGGGCTCAGTGAACGGGCCGTGATCTACAAACACGCGCTTCGCAACGCCCTGCTTCCCGTCATCACCATCCTGGGCCTGTCCGTCCCCGGCTTCATCGGCGGGAGCGTCATTTTCGAAACGATCTTCGCCATTCCGGGGATGGGGCAACTTTTTTACATGGCCGTCATGGCGAGAGACTACCCCGTGGTCATGGGGATTCTCTATATCGGTGCGATTCTGACCCTGTTCGGGAACCTGATCGCCGATATTTCGTATGCCCTGGCGGACCCGCGGATCCGGGTTTCGTCGTAGTGTGAAAACGGATAAAGTCAGGTTGACATGGGGGGATTTATCCTTTAGATAAAAGCGGATTATTCATTTTCAGAAACCAAAGGGGAGACGTAACGATGCCTTCTGCAAGTTCCGTAGCGATGGGGGGTAATTTCCATAACAGCATCCTGGGCATGATTGTCGACGCAGGCGGTGTCGTGCAGCTTGTCCTGCTTCTTCTGCTTCTTTTTTCCATTGCTTCCTGGGCCATCATTTTGCTGAAATACCGGGAACTCGGGAAAGTCAAAAAGGAAAACGACCAGTTCCTGGATCTCTTCATGAAGAAGAATAAACTGTCCGATCTGATCGCCGAAGCCAGAAAATTCAAATACTCGACTGTGGCCGAGGTTTTTCGTGTCGGCTACGCCGAGCTCGCCAAGGCGACAAAGGCGGTCAAGCCTTCGGGGGCGGATGACGCCCTGTCACCGCAATCGGAAGACGGCATGATCGTCTTTCTGGAGCGTTCCCTGGGGAGGGCCTGTTCGGCCGAGGCCTCGAAAATGGAGAAGGCCCTTGGATTTTTGGCGACCACGGGCAACACGTGTCCCTTTATCGGCCTTTTCGGGACGGTCTGGGGAATCATGGATACCTTTAAAGGCATCGGCGCCCGCGGTTCGGCGACCCTGGCGGTGGTGGCCCCCGGTATCTCCGAGGCCCTGATCGCCACGGCGGCGGGCCTGGCGGCGGCCATTCCGGCGGTCATTTTTTACAATTATTTTCTCAACCGGATCCGCGGCGTCAACCTGGAAACGGATCATTTCGCTTCCGACTTTCTGAACCTGATCGACCGCTACTACAACAGAAGATAAACCGCCATGAAGTATTTTAATCGGCATCGATTATCGGAACACCGGCCTCTTTCGGACATCAATGTCACCCCGTTGGTGGACGTGGTCCTGGTTCTCCTGATCATCTTCATGGTCACGGCTCCCATGCTGCAGATGGGCATCGATGTGAATCTGCCCAAGGTCAAGGCAAAAAGTGTCGATATTACAGAGGAAAAACTGGTTTTGACGATCGACGGCGGCCGCCGGATCTTTCTGAACAAAAAACAGATTCCCCTTCCGGACCTCAAACCGAAGCTGGAGGCCATTTTCCAGGACCGCATCGACCGGGAAATCTACATGCGGGCGGATAAAGGCGTCCCATACGGTTTTGTCGTCGAGGTCATGTCGGAGATCCGGAAGGCCGGTGTGGACCGGCTGGGAATGGTCACGGAGCCGCCGCAAGAGACAGTTGAATGACAGATCCGATTGATGCCGTCACCCTCGACAGGGAGTTGATGGAATCCATAGATCGCCTGAGGGCCCGCCCCTACGGCAAGTCGTCACTGGGGGCGGTGATTCTCTGCTCCGTCTTGATCCACATCCTCTTCCTCTCCCTGATCATGTTCCGCCCCATGACGACCTCGGCGAAGTTGACATTCGGAACCTATTACACCGTCGATCTGGTCCGTGATGTCGACCTCGCGGATTCGGGTATGGCCGGAAGTGCCCTCTCCGAGGGGATGAGAGGGCTTCTCGGCCCAGGCAGGGAGGTTGTCTTACGAAACAAAGCGGAAAGCCGTACCTTGCCGCCGATCAGCAGGCTCGACACGAAAGAGAAACCCTCGAAGGAAATCAATAAAGCGATCGACGATCTGAAGCGAAAAATGGCCGCGGCGCCGCGCCGGGATCAAGTCTCTCCGGCGGTGGCGGGTGATTCCGACAAGGGTGGCGCGGTGCGGGAAGCGGATGTGATGGCCGCATACTACGGGGCGGTCTGGTCGAGAATCAAGGCGAAGTGGGCATTCCCCGGCGGGTTGCTGTCCGGGAAAGATTTTGTCGCCGTGGTTCATGTACGCATTATGCGAAGCGGTGCCACGGAAGGAATATTCCTGGAAAAGCGGTCTCCCAACGCCCTGTTCAACGAATCCGCCGTCAAGGCGGTCAGAAAGGCATCCCCCTTCCCGCCTTTACCAGCCGGGATAAGAGATTCAAGCATTGAAGTGGGGATCCGTTTCCATTCGTCGCAGTTGGGGGGCGGATCGTCTCAACATAGTTGGGACCGGAATCGGTTTGTCGAGAACAGGACGCATGCGAGGTGCACGGGATGGATCGGAAGGATAGCGCGGCCGTCATGAAAAAGGGACGCATTGTTCATGTATTCGGTTATTTTCTCCTGATTCTGCTCGTCATTCCGGGGGCGGCTGCCCGGGTGTATATCGACATCGATTCCCCGGGTTTTCAGAAATTTCCCCTGGCGATCGCCGATTTCCGCCAGACGGGAGGCGATCCGGACGAGGCCGGCCTGTCACGGTGGTTCCCCGACGCGACGGCCCGCTACCTGGATATGACGGATTATTTCCAGATCAAGGATCGCCGGGCTTTTTTGGAGACTGCCCGAAGCACGGCCGGAGATCCGTTCAAGGTCGAATTCCCGGACTGGACAACGATCGGCGTCGATTACCTGGTCAAAGGCGTGTTTATCCTGCGAGGGGGGGCGGTCACATCGGAAATCCGGATCTACGACACGGTCAAGGCCGAGGAGGTTTTCCGCAGAACCTATACGGGCACGGTTGACGGGAAGGCGGAAATGGCCGGTAGGATGGCCGGGGACATCCTGGCGGCGCTGACGGGAACAAGACCCCTTTTCGACAGCCAAATCGCATTCGGCCGTAAAACCCCCCAGGGTGCGGAAATCTTCTCCGTCAATTTCGACGGTTCCGGTATAGCGAAACGGACGGCCGAATACGCCCTGGTCTTTTCGCCTCAGTGGTCGCCGGACGGACGTTACCTGTCCTACACGTCGTACCGGTCCGGGACTCCCGCGGTCTATATCAAGGATCTGAAACAGAAGGTGACGAGGATGGTCACGCCTTATCGGGGAATGAATCTGGCCGGTCCCTGGTCGCCGGACGGCCGGAAGATGCTCCTGACCCTGAGCCGGGATGGAAATGAAGAGATTTATTCTCTTGAAATCGCCACGGGGACCCTGAAAAGGTTGACCCGGCACTTTGCCATCGATGTATCTCCCTGCTGGTCCCCCGATGGTGGAAGTATCGCTTTCGTTTCCAACCGGTCCGGTTCGCCCCAGATTTACGTCATGGATGCGGCCGGCAACGGAGTCCGAAGAATCTCCTACGAAGGGGGGTACAACACGTCCCCCGCCTGGTCGCCCCGGGGAGACCGGATCGCCTATGAAAGCCGGACGGGCGGAGGGTTTCAGATATTTACGATCAACCCCCAGGGGGAGGATCTGCAGGCTGTTACATCCGCGGCTGGCGGTGTCCATGAAAAACCCGCCTGGTCACCGGATGGGCGATACCTGGCCGCCATTTCCCGGAAGGGGGGGCGCCATCGCATCGTTGTGATCGGCATGAGCGAAATGAAAACGCGAACGATTTACGAGTCAACGTGGAAGTGCAGCGGTCTGGCCTGGTCGCACTAGAAACGGGCGAACCGGGGATGCGGGAGAATTTTCCCCCTTCTGTTTTTTTTAGATTGACCTTTCCTGTTCCGTTGTGGTTTCATACAACCGGTTTTTGCCGGGAAAGGTGCCTTTCTATCTGCCGATTCCCCGAGTCGCGCTGTGGAGAAGGAATATGAATAACGATCCCGATGAGTTCAGGCGGTCGGGAGCTTGACGCACCATGACAAGGAGGATGAAATGAGGAAAGTCGCTTTACACGCATGTATTACGCTGATTGTGATGATCGTTTCCCTGATGATGTTCCAGGGCTGCGCCAAGAAACCGGTTGTCCAGGAAGATGTCGCCCGGGCACCGCAGGCGGAGAAGGCGGTCCAGGCGCCGGAGGAAGATCAGGCCGTCCGGGAAGACACGGGGGAACTGGCCAAACTGGGGAAAACGGTTCCCGAGGAAGCGCCTCCACCGAAAAGCGGTAAAGCCGAGCGGTTGGGTTATTTCGTGGTTTCCACACCCGACGGGGATTATGTCTTTTATGACGTTCATTTCGATTTCGACAAGTATGCCGTCCGTGCCGAAGACCGGGACGCCCTCAACCGCTATGCGAAGTGGTTCCAGGATAACCGGCGATATGATGTCCTGATCGAAGGTCACTGCGATGAAGTGGGTACGGAAGAATACAATCTCGCTCTGGGGGAAAGAAGAGCCGATGCGGTCAGAAGATACCTGGTTGACCTGGGTGTCGCTGCGGAAAGAATCAGGACGGTCAGCTACGGCGAGGCGTATCCCCTCGATCCGGCACAGACGGAAGAGGCTTACGCGAAGAACAGGCGGGCACATTTTGTCGTATCACTTGAAAAATAGAGGAGAATCGGAGGATTGAGGCGTGGAGAGGTTCCTGAAATTCATTTTATTGATGGTCTTGGCGGCTTTTGTCTGCGGGTGCGCGAGCACATCCGACCTGAAGAAACTCTCCGGGCAGGTTCAGGACAACGCCATCCAGACCGACCAGCGTCTTAAGAAACAGCAGGAAAACATCGATCGCTTGAGCGAATCGACGGCTTCCCTCCACAAAAGCCAGGCCGACGTCGGCGTCGAGATGATGTCCCTAAAGGATTACCTGCAGGAGATGCAGGGACTGAGCGATAAACAGCGCAAGGATATCGCGGCGCGTCTCAACAGGAAAGACGAGGAGATCAAGGAACTCAAGGAAAAACAGGATCGCCTTATTCTCCGGATCGGTTTCCTGGAAACCTACCTGGGTTTGGCGGACAAGGACAACCGCAATGAGGGGGGAGAGAAGGGGAAAACGGCAAACGGAAGCGGCAAGGATGTGCCGAAACTGTTCTCCGACAAGGATCAGGCCTATGCGGCGGCGTATGACCTTTTCAAGGAGGGATCCTATGACAAGGCCAGGGCTCAGTTCCAGGATTTTCTGAAGAATTTTCCCAACACCGAGTATTCCGACAATGCCCAGTTCTGGATCGGGGAGTGCTACTATTTCGAAGGGAATTTCGAGCAGGCGATTCTGGAGTACGACAAGGTTACGAAGAATTATCCCAACGGCGACAAGGTGGCGCCGGCCCTTTTGAAGCAGGGTCTTTCGTTTGTCAATATGGGGGATAAGGTCAGCGGCCGTTTAATCCTTCAGCAGGTCATCAAGAATTTCCCCAATACCAGCCAGGCGCGTGTCGCACGTTCCAAACTGCTGGAATTGAAGTGAGACCCCCCCGGCCGGATCCGTGTTTCTTTTTCCCTGCTCTTCTCTGATGACGGAGAGCAGGGTTTTTTTGTTTGGAAATTCAACGAGGGGAGGCCGGCCCGGAGAGTTTCAATCCCATCGTCGGACCGGAATACCCTCTCCCGGGCAGGGAAGGTCGAATAAATCGGGTTCCGGATCGCCTGCGATTCGAAAATCGGTGCAGGTGATGAGGATCCGGCTTCCTTCACCCGGATCGATCTTGATGACTTGGGGTACTTCAAAATTGCCGGATTGTAATCCCCACTGGTAGGAAACCCGGTTCGTCCGTCCGTCGGCAGAGATGAAATCCGCCATTTCCAGATGTCGATTCCCCGGATTGATCCAGAGGCGTTCCCGGATCATTTCATCCGATCCCACCACGTCAATCCGGTAAAGAGGCCCCTCCATCACGCCGTGGATCTGTTCCGCCCGTCCCGCCGTGCCGGGGTGGGTTCCCGTGAGAACCGAGATCCATTTGTCTGCAGGCCATGCCAGGGGAAGGAACCGGCCTAGATTGTCCGCGCCGGCGTTTCCCGTGATGAATTCCGGGGTTCCGGGCAGGAAAACCTTGAAACGGCCTTCCTTGACGGTCAGAAAGAAATCCGGCGGACCCAGCACGGGGATGGATTCCAGGCGGAGTTTATCCGGAGGCTGCATGACCGCCGCCAGTTTTAGAATCATCTTTCCCTGGGGGGAGGAAAGAGCGACCTTGGCTGTAACCTGGAAGACCTTTTCCCCGTTCCGGTCAGGATTGATTGCCGAAAGGGCCGCCTCGGGGGATGAAAACCCCGCGGGTTCTGAGATGATCACGGATTTACCGGGGGCACATCCGGCAAGGGCCAGGGAAAAGACCAGGACGAACAACAGAGCCGGTCTCATTGAACGCCTTGTTTCTGGAGGGCGTCGATTTTTTCCTGTAGGGCCGGGCCGGACGGGGGATTGAGCTTGAGTGCCTGCCGATAAGCGTTGAGCGCTTCCTGACGGCGATTGAGGGCCATGTAGACGTCTCCCAGATGTTCCGTGATGGCCGGGTCGCCGGGAAGAATGGTCGCGGCTTCCTTCAGGCATTTCAGGGCTTCGTCGAACCGGTTTTGTTTGAAGTACACCCAGCCCAGGCTGTCCAGCATGTAGCCGTTCCCCGGCCTCAGGCGAAGCGCCTTCAGGATCATCTTTTCCGCTTCCCCCAGGTTCTTTCCCATTTCCGCATACGTATATCCGATGAAGTTCAGGGCGTCGGCGTGGTCGGGATTTTCCTGAAGAATCGCTTCCATTTCCAGAAGGCTCTCGTCGGTTCGGTTCATCTTGCTGAAGAGACTGCCCAGTTGGTAACGGATATCGATTTTGTCTTTAACGGCGAGCAGCCCTTCCCTTAGAATGCTTTCAGCGGACGAAAAATCTTTCTCTTCCTCGTAGAGGATGGACAAAAACGAATAAAAAGGCGTGAAATCCTTGTTCCCGGGGATCGCGTCCCGGATCGTTTTGATGGCTTCGGATCTTTTCCCCTGCTGGTTCAGGATCACCGCGATACGGATTCGCGCCTGAGGGTAAAGTGAGGATAGGACGGGGATTCTGCGGTATTCTTTCAGAGCGTCGTCAAAGGATTTCTGCTCTTCGTAGGTTGTGGCCAGGAGATAGCCCGTCTTCGCATCGGCGGGGAAATCTTCCAGCAGACGCAGAAACTGCTCGACCGCCAGGTCATTCTTGCCTCGTTCCAGGTAAAGGATCCCCAGGTTTTGACGGGCCTCCCGGTTTTTGGGATCCACATCCAGCATGTCCAGGTATTCTTTTTCCGCCTCATTCTCCCGCTTTGCCCGGATGAGGAGTTCGGCGAGACGCATCCTGATGCCGATCTTGGCGGGGAAGTTCCGGATGTACTTCCGATAGTTTCCAATGGCCAGATCGATTTTGTCCTGAATTTCATAAAGATTGCTGAGGTCGATCCAGGCGGCCTCGAACTCCGGGTTTAAACTGATGATTTTCTTGAAGATGGCTTCCGCCTCGTCGTATCGCTTCTGGGTTTTTAAGATACGCGCCAGGTAATAATTCCCCATTAGATTGTCCGGTTCGATGGTCAACAGTTTTTTGAACAGGGAAACGGCACGGTCGTATCTTTTTACTTCGGCGTAAGTCGAACCCAGGTAGAAATAGGCCGTAATATTTCTCGGATCCAGTTCCAGGACGGATTTGTAAACATGGACGGCTTTCTTGTAGTCCTTGATATCGAGATAAAGTTCTCCCACCAGGAGAAGCACCTCGATATTTTTGGGATTTTTTTCGAGGAATGTTTCGCAGAGGCGGATGGCTTTCTGACGTTCTCCCTTTTCGAAATAGAGTTCCGCCAGTTCCCTGGTCAGGGTTTCGGAATAGGGGTCAAGCCGGAGAGCCTCTTCGTACTCGGTTATCGCCGCGTCCGGTTCATCGTTCAAGCTGAACAGAACACCCAGGGAGTAGTGGTAAAAGGAATCAAAAGAGGATTGTTCTCCGGAGGGGGTGGTTTTGTCCCGTCCTCCGGGGATGGTGGCGCATCCCGCAAGTGCCAGCAGGAGAAAGATCAAGGAGATTCCGCAATATTTTTTCCACATGGCCTGATTCAATCTCACTCCGAGTAGTCCTGACAAAATATTTCACGTTTCCTTCCCGCCGCGGCGGTTTGTTTCCGACGGTCTTTTCAGATCGTCCAGGAAAGAAGAGCCGTTAACTCAATGACGAACAATTTTCGACACCGGGACGATCTTGACTCCCTTTGCCTCCAGCAGCGGTACGGCGTCCCTGAGAGCAGCCACGGTGCTCGGGTAGGGGTGGCCGATCAGCAGCACGGGACCGTTCCCGTTGATCGTGGCCGGTTCCCGCAAAAGATCCGTTAAGATCTGCAACGAGGCTTTGTAAGACTGATCGTTGTCGATAAAAATTTTCCTTGCCAGGAAAGGGACGCCCGTTCTGTCCGCGGCTTCCTTTGCCTTGGAATGACTGGTCGTCCGGCTGTCCACGAAGAAGAGTCCCCTGTTCTTCATTTCCGTCATGACGACGGCCATCTTCTCCTCGTCTTCGGAAAAACGGGATCCCATGTGGTTGTTGACGCCAAGGGCATGAGGGACGGATGCCAGATTTTTCTGGAACTGTTTCCTGATTTCCTCGTCGTTCATGCTGAGGAAAAGAGCGCCCTCGCCCGGCCGGTCCTTGGGGTAAGACTGCGGTTCCATCGGCAGATGGAGCAGCGTTTCCCGATGCCTTCGATGGATCGCCTGTGCCGCCTGCGTGGAATGCGGCTGATGCGGCAGGACGGCAAAGCTCAAGGGGACGTCGATGTCCAGAAGATCGTGAAGCACCGCCATGTCCTGGCCGATGTCATCGATCAGGATCGCGATACGGACTCTTTCCTTGATATCCGGTGCGGTCACGGAATCCCGGTCTTTCGTCCGGTCCACCTCGGCAATCTTGGCCGGGGGCTGCTTTTTTTCCTCCGCTTTTTTCAATTCCTTCCGGATGCGGGTTTCTGTTTCCTTCGGAGCGACCGGAGCCTTCCGCTTTTCTTCGAAAAGATTGAGGCAGAGAAGGGCCAATGCCGTCAGCACCGCAAATGTGAGAAAGAAAAGAATGATTCGTGTTTTTTTACGCCTGCGCCGCTTCAGTTTAGTTTTTCTTTCCTTTCATGAAAATATGCCAGCTTCTCAGGATGTCAGCCGCCGCCTTAATCTGGTTGTCCTGAACGAACGCCGCTTCCTCCGCCTCTTTTTTGGGCGGGACGGCTGTTTCCTCAGGCGGCTTCTGGCCGTTTTCCTTCGCCGACTTGATATGCCCCTTCAGATCCTGTTCCCGGAGAGATTCGTCCCCTTCCGCTGTTTCTTCAGCCGCTTTCGCGTATTTGAGAGTGATGTCGGGAGCGATCCCTTCGGCCTGGATCGATCGTCCGCTGGGGGTGTAGTATTTTGCCGTCGTCAGCTTCAAGGCCGCACCGTCCTCAAGGGGAATCAGGGTCTGGACGGAGCCCTTGCCGAAGCTTCGCGTGCCGAGGATCAGGGCGCGGCCGTTATCCTGAAGGGCTCCCGCCACAATTTCCGATGCACTGGCGGAACCTTCGTTGATCAAAACCACGATCGGACAGGTTGGTTCGTCGCCGTCGTTTTTCGCCGAGGAACTCGTATCCATGGCCTTGATTCTGCCCCTTGTTGATACGATCATGCCGGATTTGAGAAAAACGTCGGAAACCTCGATGGATTGATTGAGAAGGCCTCCGGGGTTGTTACGGAGATCGAGTACGATCCCCTTCAGGTGATTGGCCTTCGCATCCATTTCCTTGACCGCCTTTTTCAAATCGTCCCCCGTCCTCTCCTGGAAACTGGCAATGCGGCAGTAGCCGATGCCGTCATCCATCAATCGGGACTTGACGCTGGTGATCTTGATGATGGCCCGTGTCAGCACGAAATCCTTCGGTTTTTGCAGACTCTCCCGGTAAATGGTGATGGTCACTTTCGTATCCTTGGGCCCACGGAGTTTTTTCACCGCCTCCTGGATGGTGATATCCTTGGTCGATTTCCCGTCGATTTTGATGATCTGGTCCCCCGGTTTGATGCCGGCCTGGAACGCCGGTGTATCCTCGATGGGTGAAACGACGGTCAGCACATCCTTCAGGAGGGTGATTTCAATGCCGATCCCGCCGAAGCTGCCTTTCGTTTCGACTTCCAGTTCCTTGTATTCCTCCGCGGTCATGAAAGTGCTGTGAGGATCGAGTGATTTCATCATGCCGGAGATGGCGCCCTGGATCAGATCCTGTAACTTGACCTCTTCCACATAGTTTTTTTCCACCATGTCGAGGACTTCATTGAAGGTTTTCAGGCTTTTATAGGTGTTCCGGTCGACGGCGGATACCCGGTCGGTGCCGTAAAGAAAAAACAAGAGCAGCAGAACGATTATAAACGAAAGGATGATGATATGGTTCCGAAAGAATCGTTTCATGAAGACCTCCGATGGTGGTTATTGTGCCTTCTCTACAATCCCTGTCAAGATAACATTCTTCGCGGGGAAAATGCTATCTTTATTTACTGTATTTATTCAACTTTTCAAGATGAAGAGGGCCCCGGTATTTTCAACCGGGACCCTCTTCGGGGATGTGCCGTCCTGGTCGTGTTTTCAAAGGAAAAGCGGTTTTTATCCTCCACCGGGGATGGTCCGCAGGAATACGATCTTGTCGCCGTCTTTCATCTTGAAATTCAGATTGTCCTTTTTGACGAAAAGCATGAGATTGTACCAGACGATGGCATTGGAGATGACGCCCGAATCTCCCTGGGTGAACCGGTCGTAGAAGCTCTGCCCGGTGATGGTGTTGATCTCCTTGAGAAAATCTCCGATCGTTTCCCCTTGAAAATCGACGACCTCCTCACTTTTCCCTACCCAACCCAATTCCTTCCTGATGGTGGCGCACTGAATACCGAGTTTTATCTTCATGAAATCCTCCGTTTCAACGATTTGGCTGACGAAACGACGATCCAGCTTGGTAAGGAGCTTTTATTCTTCTTCGGGGAGATTTGCAACACATTCTTTCGCCGCCTGTTCCCTGAGCGGCCTGGTTCCGAAGGCGAAATCCTGTTTCTTGATGAAAATCTCCGTATCCGGCGGAACCGAATGGGTGATCCAGACGTTGCCCCCGATGACCGACCGGGCGCCGATGACGGTGTTGCCGCCCAGAACCGTTGCGTTGGCGTAGATGATCACGTCATCCTCGATCGTCGGATGGCGCTTCTGATTCCGGAGAGCGTCGCATTCGCTCCGGCTCAGGGAAAGGGCTCCGAGTGTGACCCCCTGGTATATGCGGACCCGGCTGCCGATCGTGGTTGTCTCGCCGATGACCACACCGGTGCCGTGGTCGATGAAAAAACTCTCTCCGATGTGGGCCTTGGGATGGATGTCGATTCCCGTCTTGCTGTGGCCGTATTCGGTCATGATGCGGGGCAGCATGGGAACGTCCAGGTGGTAAAGCCGGTGTGCGATCCGGTAAATCGTGATCGCGTAGATCCCCGGGTAGCTGAAGATGATTTCATCGAAACTGGTCGCCGCCGGATCCCCTTCATAGGCGGCGCGGACATCCGTCGCCAGGAGCTTTCGCAATGCCGGCAGCTCTTTCAGAAAGTCGACGGCACCGCGGTATCCCCGGTCCTCGCAGTGGGAGCAGGAAAGATTGTTCCGGATGCAGTCGTGGCGAACGGCCAAGGTGATCTGTTCGGAGAGATCTTCGAACAGAGCCGTCACCTCCTGGCCGAAATAATAGCCCGCGTTGATCCGGTCCACACGCTGGCGAATGAAGTACCCGGGGTATAGAATGCGGCATATCCGCTGAATCATGTCGATTACGGCCTGGCGCGATGGAATCGGTTCCGGCCCCACGTGGTCGAAGCACTCTTCGCTGCTGCAACTGTCCACCAGGGCGGAAACGATGCCGGGAATCTCGTCGCGGTAATGCCGGACGGCGCTGATGGTTTCCTTGCACTGGCTGGAAAGGGACGCGTCGTCAACGGGTTCTTCCGGTTTTTCAGGTGGCATTGCAGGTTTCCTTCAGGGGATTCCAGTAGGGGGACATGCTGCGAAGCCGCTCGATGATCGAGGGCAGTTTTTCGATCACGAGATCGATCTCGTCCTGCGTATTGTAAATGGACAGGCTGAAACGGATGGAGCCGTGGGCCATCGTGAACGGCACCCCCATGGCCCGCAGGACATGGGACGGCTGCAGGGAGCCCGAAGTGCAGGCGGAACCGGAAGAGGCGCAAATGCCATGCTGATCCAGCATCAGGAGGATCCCTTCCCCTTCGACGAACTCGAAGCTGATATTGGTTGTGTTGGGCAGACGGTGGAGTGTACTCCCGTTCACCCGGCTTTGCGGAATGGCTTTCAGCAGAGCCGTCTCCAGCCGGTCCCGCAACTGCCTGACGTATGTGTTCTCCCGGTCGAGACGCTGTGCCGCCAGCTCACAGGCCTTGCCGAGACCGATGATGCTGGGTGTGTTTTCCGTGCCGCCCCGTCTTTCCCTTTCCTGGTGGCCTCCGATCATAAACGGAGAGAACTTCGTTCCCTTGCGGACATAGAGGATGCCGATCCCCTTGGGGGCGTGGAGCTTGTGTCCCGAAATCGACATCATATCGACGGCGTTTTGCTTCATGTCGATGGGGATTTTCCCCGCCGCCTGGACCGCGTCCGTATGGAAGGGAATGCCCCGCTCGCGGGCCATGCGGGAAGCTTCTTCCACGGGGAAGATCACTCCCGTTTCGTTGTTTGCCCACATCAGGCTGACGATGACCGTGTCAGGGGTGAGATTTTTTTCGTACTGGTCCATGTCGAGACAGCCGTCCTTGTCGACGGCCAGTTCCGTAATGCGGTAACCCTGTCCTGCCAGGTGGGCGCACAGGGCCCGGATGGCAGGATGTTCGACGCGGCTTGTTAAAATATGGCGTTTTTCCGGAGAGGAGTAAAGGGCCGAACGGACGGCGGCGTTGTCGCTTTCGGTGCCGCAACTCGTGAAGATGATCTCGTCGGGTTGGGCGCCGATCAGGGCGGCAACCTGCTCTCTCGCTTCCCGGATTTTCCGTGCGACCTGCCCGCCGAATGAGTGCATGCTTGACGGGTTTCCGTAGAATTTGCTGAAATAGGGCAGCATGGCTTCCAGAACTTCCGGCGCCACCTGGGTCGTGGCGTTATTATCCAGGTACACGGTGGTCACGGCGTCACCTCCTCAACAACCAGATCGGGAGAAACCAGGTCCCGAAGTTTTTTTTCCACGAAATGCTTGAGGGTAATATCGGCGGCCTTACAGGTGGCGCACATGCCCCTCGTGGCGACGAGGACACGGTTTCCTTCGACATCGATCAATTCGATATCCCCGCCGTCCAGTTTCAGGGAGGGCCGTATTTCGCGCTCCAGTGTTTCTTCGATCATCTTGATTTTCTGAATGTTCGATAATTTGGGCTTGACGGCGGGTTTCTGCTCCGCGCCGAAACGAACCCGCTCGATGATCTGGCGGATCGCCTCGTGGCAGGTGCCGCAACCGCCGCCGGCTTTGGTGTAATTGGTCACTTCCTCCACGGTGGTAAGGTTGTTTTCCCGGACGGCCCGTTCGATTTCCTTGTCGGTGACACCGAAGCATTCGCAGACGATCTGAGCTCCCGGTTCCTTTGCCGGCGCGCCGCGGTAATTTTCGATCGCCTTCTCCAGGGCTTCCTTTCCCATGACGGAGCAGTGCATCTTCTCCTGGGGCAGTCCCCCCAAATAAGCGGCGATATCCTGGTTGGTGATCTTCATGGCTTCATCCAGGGTCATTCCCTTGACCATTTCCGTCAGGGCCGACGACGAGGCGATGGCGCTGGCACAGCCGAAGGTCTTGAACTTGATATCCTTGATCCGCTGGTTTTCGTCCAGCTTGAAGGTGAGCTTGAGGGCGTCCCCACAGGCTAGTGAGCCGACTTCCGCAACCCCGTCCGGATTTTCGACCTCTCCGACATTTTGGGGGTTCAGAAAGTGTTCCCGTACTTTATCCGTGTATTCCCACATGACGAAACTCCTTTTCCCGATGATGGCTTACAGGTGCGGTAAATACTGATGAAAACGATCAATATCATATGTATCAACGATACTCCAGTCAAGAGTGACGACCACAAGTCATTACTTTCTGAAAGAGAGAGCTCTCTTAATTCAAAAGGGATGCTCTATTTCAAATAGATTTTCAGGGGTGACTATTTCTCTGCCGATTGTTTTCGGGTGAAAAGTTTTTATTGTAAATAACAATAATTATTGTAAAACTAACAAATATTTTATGAGGATCCGTTATCACCATCACCGTTAATCTTTAGAAATTAATTACAAACGCGCAAACCAACATTCTGTCGACTATTTAACTCACAAAGACGAATTTTTTCAATTAAACAAAGAGATTTGATTGAGAGGAGGATCATATGAAAAGGATCATTCTTGTAGCCTTTTTCTCTTTTGTTGCGGTTTTCCTCCTGACCCCCTGGACGGGGGTCGGCCAATGTCAATGGGGAGGATACCGAGGCGGGTATGGCTATGAAATGGGACCGGGGATGATGTGGGGCGGGCGGGATATAGACATCCCGTCGAAGCTGGCAACACCAAAGAACAAAGAATGGATAGAGAAATTAAAGGAGATATATTCCTTGGAGAAACAATCCCTGGCACAGTACGAGGCCGATCAGGAAAAGTATAACGCGTATATGCCATACATGATGGTTATTCCTCAAGAGGAGGATCACGTCCGCTGGATAGGGCAATTGTTTGCTTCTTATAGCATGGTAGCCGACGTCAAGGTTCATCCGGTAGCAGAAACGAAAAGTTTGAAGAATGCGTACGAATTTTGTCTAAAAATGGAAGGAGATCTGCTGCCCCGCTATGAATGGCTTGTGAAAAACGCAGAGGATCGCAACTCGGCTGAGGTCTTGAACTACATTCTGATCCAGAGCCGGCATCATTATGTCATGTTCGAACATGCCTTACAGATGGGTTACGGATATGGCTATAGTCGCGACCCAGGCATTGCGGGAGGTTACAGCTACGGTAGAGGATACGGGATGATGGGCGGATATGGTCGTGGCATGGGACCGGGAATGATGGGAGGTTACGGTTATGGCAGGGGATACGGGATGATGCGGGGATATGGGTACGGACAGCCTTATACCCAGCGAACGAAGCCTGTTGACATGGCCGAAGCCAAAACCATGATGGAAGAGTACCTGCAGTGGTTCAGAAATCCTAATCTGAAGCTGGGCAAAATCAAAGATGTGGGGAGCGATTTCGAGGCAGAAATTCTGACCACGGGCAATGCTCTGGTGGACAGGATGCTGATTGATAAAAACACAGGATATTTCCGATCGGCTTATTGAAAAAGCTAACGGTTGCTCCTGGAGGCAGAGCGTTTTGCCTCCAGGAGAAGCAAACATGAGCCTTTTACAGATTGGGATTAGAAAGCGAGGCATTCATGAAAAGATTGAGATTACTGACTGTTCTCTTTTATCTTCTGTTAACGGCATGTTACCGGGATGGTTACGGCCCCATGCGCGGGTGGGATCATATGATGATGTTTGGATACGGCTACGGAGGCATGTTTATGTGGCTTATCTTTTTGATCATGATTGGACTTCTGATCTATTTCATTGTTCAGAATCAGAAAACAAAGGGGCCATCTTCAAAAAGTCCTCTGGATATACTGAAGGAACGCTATGCTAAAGGTGAAATCACTAAAGAAGATTTCGACAAGATGAAGAAGGATTTATAAATTGACCTAAAACTTAGGGCGAAGAGTTCTTCCTTTGTCATCTAAGAAGCAGATGTAAATACTTGTCAGGTCACAAGAAGACTAAAAATAAAATCGCGCGGTATGAATATGAAGAGGGAGTCGCCCGGGATCAGTACCCGCACCCTACAGAACTGAATAGTGCCGTGGAAACGTGGCGGCGGCGTGATTTATCTGGAGAGTTGGTCAAGTACATGTTTGTTGACGGCGCCCACTTCCATATGGTCATGGGAAGGAGCATCGAAATTGTTCCGGTTCTGATGGCGATTGGATGGCAAAATGGCAGAAAAGCATTCCCTCCGCGGTGGAATGTCTGGAACGGAATATCGATGCCTGCCTGACTTTTTTCAACTTTCCGCCGGAAGAATGGATCTCATTAAGAACCACCCATATCATTGAACGGCTGAAAAAAGAATTCAGGAGAAGAACCAAGTCCATGGAAATCATGGCCGGGGAAACGGCATGTTATCGAATCCTGGCCGATATATCGTTGAAAATGGAGTTGCACTGGAGGTCAAACCCCGTAGGAAAAGTGCGGCGGAACCTGCCTTTCTTTAAAGAATTGGCCTACATGAATTTTACACATAAAAGTTGACAGTACCCAAAAATGGAACACATATTAGCATGGAACTAAATATGCCAACACTGCTTATCGGCGCAAACATGCCGTGAGTGACCTCGACATGACACTTTCCATCCGTAATTCTCAATTTGACCTTCCCCCGGTTTTTTAGACAGGGGGAAGGTCAATAAGGTGATACTGGAAAATGGGGGAAAACGAGCTTCATATATTAATTGTAAAGCGGCAAAGAGAAATCAGATGGACCTAAGGGAACATTGGGAAAAACTTTACTTGACTAATCCACCGGAAAAGCTCGGCTGGTATAAACCTCATTTGGAGACTTCCTTGAAGTGGATAAGGGAACTCAATTTGGGAGAATGTGCAAATATCATCGATATCGGTGGCGGTGCTTCTACGTTGGTCGATGATTTACTGAAGAACGGGTACCGGTCAATAACGGTGGTTGATCTATCAAAGAAAGCTTTGAAATTGGCCAAGGAACGGTTGGGAGAAAAAGCCGAATCGGTCGTTTGGCTTAACGAAGATATAACGTCTTTTTCCTTAGCGGCGAGTCATTACGATCTGTGGCATGATCGTGCGGTCTTTCATTTTTTGACGGCCCCAGAACAGCGGCAGAAGTATCGGAATAATCTGCTGAAGGCGTTAAGACTTGGCGGCCACTTGATTATTGCCGCATTTGCCCCAGAAGCACCTCCCAAATGTAGCGGGTTGCCGGTGGAGCGATATAACGCCGATAAACTGGAGTGGACATTGGGTCCGGAGTTTGAACTGAAGCGCCATGACAAAGAATTACATGTTACTCCCGGCGGCGTAGAGCAGATGTATGTGTACTGCTATCTTCAAAGAACAGCTTAATCAGGTAATGGGGAGTTTTGCTTGCCCACTCCCCACACCATCCGGCATACGGATCCGCACCGGGCGAATCCCCAAAAGTACCGGATCATATCAATATTGATATTTATTCCTGTGGTCAAGATAGGAGGTCGGCTTTTTTCGGACAGGGAACAGGTATTTATATGCCCTGAACAAGATTTGAGTTGACATTGGCCCGAAAGTCCATTTCCGACTGGGGCGGAACAATCGCTCTTTTAACCGGTCTTAACCGGAATACGGTCAACCGATACTTGCTTCTGATCAGAACCAGGATTGCCGAATATTGTGAGCAATCGTCTCTTTTCCAAGGAGAAATGGAGGTTGACGAATCCTACTTTGGTGCCAGGAGAATCAAAGGGAAACGAGGCCGTGGAGCCTACAGCAAAACCCCCGTTTTCGGTATTCTCCAAAGGGGAGGCAGGGTCTATACCGAAATGGTTCCCGATTGCGCCAAGCAAACGCTACAGGGCATTATACGCGGCAAAGTGGACTTGGAAAGTGTCATCCATTCCGATTATCTGCATCTCAAAGAATGTGAGTTTCGATTCAACTATCGAACCCGAAATATCTATAAACTTGTTCTAAAAATGTTGAGGGAAGATCCCCTCGTTTAGTCTAGACCTTAGTCAAAAACCCGCTAGAAATAGCGGTTTTTTTCTTTTCATCACCCAAGCTCCGCGACGGGCAAGGTTATATTCGGCAAAAACAGTTGAGAAACCTCGTTGATTCAGATAGATATGTATTGTGAAGGCACATATCAAAACCAAACCAACGAGGTTATTTGCATGATA
>Ga0228535_1001464_pt1 | contig 35629 bp, 32 predicted proteins | sample SJ1metagenome_FD_168457 | JGI IMG/M metagenome (GOLD analysis project Ga0228535, IMG submission 168457) | Enriched culture of PCE-dechlorinating microbial communities from Ithaca, New York, USA - SJ1 | ecosystem: Engineered > Modeled > Simulated communities (microbial... > Unclassified | place...
GGCAAGTTGGTAAAATTGTTTTTGCAGATATATCTGCCGCATCGGGGTCTCTCCTTTTTAGGTTCGCACCCATAAGGATGACCCCGATTGCCGTTCCTGTCTAGCCCCCCTCTCTCATATCTATCTGAACTTGTTCATAATTCCAACCTCCCAATCCGCCATACCTCTTTATTCCACCATTTTGCACGATGAAGCGCGCCCGTTCATCACGGAACACTCTGCCAGCGTCCCGTCAAAATCCACCACCACTATCATCTGCGATATGTATTCATCAAAAGTGGCGATCACCGTGCGGCGCGGGCTTTGAAGGTCAACATCCAGTTTCGTGAAACGCCTGATCGCCCGCGCTTCCACATCGCTCAACGTGGCGGCGTTCACGCTCGCCACATAGTCCAATTTCTCATCCAGAGCCAGAATGGGCGTGCGCAGGTCGACGTTGAAATTGCTGTCGGCGGTATATCCGGCGCCTGCGAAGAATGCCAGCAGGAAAATAACTGAAAAGACTACCCCACCTATGCTACGAGCGTTGCGAACCGAATCGTTCACATTTTCGAAGATCAACCCGGCGATGAAGAGGAAGACAATGGTCATGACAATGGTGATGAAACGCCGCGCGCTGATGGCAACCGATGCGTTATAGATGATGCGCTCGCTCACGGCAGGGAAAGACCAACGGTAGATGATGGGCGAGAGCGTGAAGGGGATCAGGCTGGTCAAATAACTGAAGAAGATCGCAACCGCGACCCATAGAGCCATGCGCGTGAACATATTGCTCATCTTCATGGTCAACCAACCCGCCAATCCGCCAACGGCTGCGCAGGGTGGCAGCCCCAGCGCCAGTTTCAACCAGGGCAGGGCGGCGTGCGCTTTCGAAAGCAAGTACCCATCATACCCCCAGGCTACCGCGGCGAACACGCATCCGCACAACACCCCCATCCATGTTTCTTGTTTGAATTGATTTTTCATGCTGAACTCCACTTTCCATATCTTAACACTGAATCCTGTTTGCTTGCGGGTTCAAAACGGAATACCGCAGGCGGGCAAACTGCTGGCCTCGCGCGACATCACGACAAAGATCAGAAGAGGGGCGCTCAGGATACGCAAGAGTGGTCGCGCAGAGAGAATTGACCCTCCATGGTCTTTATGGGTGGTGGGGAATCTGCTTTAAAATAAAGGATTTTTCCCGCCGCGTAAACCAGACAACTATACCACTAAAGGTCAATCGACATGACCTCGATGTCATCGCGCAATTGCCAACCGGTGTGTTTCCAAAAAGCGATCCCTGGGGCGTTCTCCGCGATCACAAAGAGATGGCACTTTTGAATGCCTCTTTTCTGTAGCGCCTGCAGGCTTTTCTGCACCAGGCTCTTTCCAATGCCGGTCTTGCGGCAATTCGCATCCACCGCCAGATGGTACAGATAGCCGCGCCTGCCGTCCTCGCCGCACAAGATCGTTCCGACCAGCTCTCTCCCAGCGAAGGCGACGAAGCAGAGCGCGTTGTTCTTTTTCAGAAATTTGCGGACCTCCTCCTTTTCATCCGCTGCGCTCAACCCCATGCCGGGAGTGCGCTTCCACAGCGCTAGCGCCTGATCGTAATCGCTGATCTTCATTTTCCTGATGCTTGCCATAAGGTACCCTTTTCTCTGTCCATTTTTTGAAACCGGGTGTTTGTTCCCTGGTTTTAAAACAACTCATGTTATAATTTCGCGGCACAATTGCATGCTGTTTTTATTTTAAGGAGAGGTTGCGTAGTCTGGCCTAACGCGCACGCCTGGAGAGCGTGTGTACCGCAAGGTACCGTGGGTTCGAATCCCACCCTCTCCGCTCTTAATTTAAAACGATCAATTTCTAATGATACTCTGGGTGAAAAGATTTGTTAAAATGAGATTGGACTTTCATATTATTCAAAGTCTAGAAATTAATTATTTGTTATTGAGGTGGAAATGGACGGTATTGAGATCGTTACGTTGACCCCTGAAAATGTCGGTCAGTATGGTCTGTGTGGGTATAAAGATGCGAAAAAACATGCTGAACTGCAACGCAAGATCCAATGGATGGAAACTTTCCAACCCAAGGGACTTACCATCAAGGTGATCACCATAGAAGGTGGGGGAACCCAGGGAATGATCGAATACATTCCCGGCGAGTACGCTCACCGTCCGGTGAATGCCCAAAAGTATCTGTTCATCCACTGTCTTTTTGTCGGTTTTCGAAAGGAATATAAGAGAAGAGGGTTAGCAACGCTCTTGTTGCAGGAGTGCATTCAGGATGCGTGCGCCCAGGGTAGGTCCGGTGTGACAGTGGTGACCCGTCAGGGTTCCTTCATGGCAGATAAACCCATCTTTCTTAAAAATGGATTTCACGTTGTGGACCAGGCGGCTCCCGACTTTGAACTTTCCGTGTTGAAGTTCAATGCAGAAGAACCCGACCCTGCTTTCAAATTGGATATGGCGGACAGACTGGCAGCTTATGCGAAAGGCTTGACCGTTTTTCGTTCAGCCCAGTGCCCGTATTCGGTGAAAAATGTGGATGCGATTCTGGCGTCGGCTGAGCAAATGCACATCCCGACTCGCTTGATCGAGATTGAAGATGCACAAACTGCGCAACAGGTTCCCGCTCCGTTTGGATCCTTTTGCATTGTATACGAGGGAAAGGTGATCGCCGATCATCCCATCAGCCATACCCGCTTCATGAATATCATGCAGAAAATGTGAGAAACGCGCGTTCGAAAGTACGGATAAAAAAAGCAACCTTCAAGAGGTTGCTTTTTTGTGTTATTTGCATACTCCGTCTGAATCTTTCAACAAGAATGTCTGGTGATTGGGATTATCTATGTACACAGAAATATCCACGTCTACGCCTTGACCAGAAGCTTTACTGGGAAACTTCATGTTAAAGTAAATCGTTTGAGTACCAGCACTGCCAAAATCTTTATCACCTGCTCCTGTAGGGCTGACCCCGTTGAGATCTGTGAGGGTGAAAGTCACTGTTCCTGCCGCATCAGTAGTAATGTAAACTGGAATTGAATTTAAAGTACTGCCATCACATGTTAAGTTGCTAAAGCTTTTTGGGTATGTAACGCTGGTTACCGCGAAGGGAGCTGCGGTGGCGGTGCCAACATAAATATTCACTGAGAATCTACCAACCAGCACGCCTGCGTCGGTTAGCAGGTTCCAATAGCCGATGTAGGTGCCATCCACGCTGGGGGCGGTCATCTTGATGCTCACCGAGGTCATCATGCCCGGTGAAACGTTCTGGGTCAGGGCTACGCTTTCGCTGGCTGCTCCCAGCAGCTCTCCGCTTTCGAAGACCATCTTGTAGCTGGTGGTCCAGGTGCAGGTGCCGCCGTTGCGGATGGACCAGGTTTTGGTGAAGCTGGCGCCTCTGGCGATGACCGTGCCGTCGGGAATGGTCTCACTCACCAGCCCGGCGATCAGGCAGTTGGTGGGCAGCGACACGCTCTGAACGGTGGCAGTCGGTGAGCCGCCTGTGGCAGGGGTGATAGTGGGAGCCACTGCCGAAGTGGCGGTGGCGAGCAGGGTAGGCGTCACCTGGGCTGTTTGCGTTTCGGATATTGCCTGCATAGTCTGTGCGATGGAGGTGGCGATGACACTCTCGGTATCCATGGTCGGTGTGGCTTCCGCTTCGGCATTCCCGCCGCAAGCGCTCAGCACCAATGCAGCAAAAAGAAAGGTGCTTGTGATTGTATAAATAGTTTGTTTTCGCATTTCGTTATTATAACTGGTTTTTAAGCACAAGATGGATTTTTTTGCAAGCCCCAAAGGGATGTTCATTGGATGTTCTTCAACGGTAATTTTTGTCGACGGAATTTGTGAAAATGCCTGGATTTCCTTCGTATGGATGACGGTTCTTCGGGTATGATTTTCTGTATGAATGCACTGACAATGCACGATGTGGTCGTTGAACGGATGGCATATGGAGGAGATGGGTTAGCCAGGCTTGTGGATGGCAGGGTAGTGTTTATTCCCGCTGTCATCCCTGGTGAAAAGGTTTCAGTGCGAGTTGTGGATGACAAACAGAAATATGCCCGCGCCGAGGCCATTGAACTGCTCGCTCCCTCTGCCGAAAGGGTGTCTGCGCCCTGCCCCCATTTCGGGGTATGCGGCGGCTGCCAGTACCAGCATATCCAGTATCATCACCAGTTGCGATATAAGCAAGACATCCTGCGCGAGCAGCTCGCCCGTCTCGCTCATCTGGATAACGTCGGGGAAATCACGGTGTTCCCATCTGACCTGGCTTACGGCTACCGCAATGTGCTGCAATTCCACCCCCTGCCAGACGGTAAGATGGGTTTCATGAAACGCAATTCCAACGCTGTTTTTGAGGTCACCCGCTGCCTGCTGCCCGGGCAGACGATCCAAAGCGCATGGTCATCGTTGATATTGGAACCGGGTAGTGAGATCACACGGGTGGAACTGCGCCAGAACTGTGTGGAAGAACTGCTGGTTACCCTGGAGGGAACGCCCGGCAATATACCGGAGATCGAGGTGAGTGCGCCGGTGAACATGGTGCATTGCAGTGGTGGCGCAACCGTCGTTTTGAGCGGGCAGGATGCTCTTACCATGTGGGTGCGGGATGTGCCTTTTCAGCTTTCCGCAGGTTCGTTCTTCCAGGTGAACGATGGGGTGGCGGAAAGCATGGTTTCATACATTACAACCATCGTGCAGCAACTGACCCCTAAAAAAGTGCTTGACCTGTATTGCGGGGTAGGGCTGTTCTCTCGTTTTATCGCTCCGCTGGTCGATGAATTGGTTGCCGTGGAGAGTGACCCGCATGCCTGCCGAGATTTTGCGGTCAATCTGGACGCGTTCGATAACGTGTCGTTATATGAAGGCTCTGCCGAAACGATCATGCCGGGTTTGCCGTTCAGGGCAGACCTGGTGCTGTGCGACCCGCCGCGCGCCGGCTTGCATGCGCACGTGATCGATGCGCTGGTACACAGTGGTGTGACCACGCTGATCTATGTTTCCTGTGATCCTGCCACACTGGCAAGGGATGTTCAACGGCTTGGTGGAAACGGTTTTGGGATCGAAAAGATCGCCCTCTTCGATATGTTCCCGCAAACCTACCATTTTGAAACGGTTGCGTTGCTGCGTGCTGCAGGAAAAGAATGAAAATACCCCACTCAGAGAGGCAGAAGATGGTTGAATTGATACTCTACTCGCATAAATATGAAGAGGAGACGGTTAAAAGAATTGCGGATTTTTTCGGCTATCACAGCAGTTTACTGAATATTGAAAAAAAGGAAGCCGAAGAAAGCATTACAGAAGCACGGGATACCTTGCGCGAATGGCAGGCTGAAGCCCATGAATTCTATATAATCGTATTTCAGGGGAAACGGATTGGATTTTTGCATCTTTGGTACAAGGGTCCGCAGGTGGCATGGATAGAAGATATCTATGTGGATGAAGAATACCGCTCACAGGGCATTGCTTCTCATGCGATTCGCAAAGCAGAGGAGATTGTGAAGGATCACCCGGACTATACAGCGGTGTGTCTGGACGTGGTACCCAGAAATGAAAATGCGCTGCGTCTTTACTATAAGCTTGGATATGACTCTGTTAATATCATTACCCTGCGCAAAGAATTAGGAGAGAACAAACGCGATAGGATTGAAAAAATTTTTGGGCTGAAGTTCAAGATATAGGTAGGAAATATATAAATTCCTTTGACGGCTAACAGTTTTGTGACTGCATCAGGCGAACTAATTTGCTTTTTTCTCGTATATGAAGAGCAAGGGAGAATGAAATGATGGATAAATTCTATGACATGATCTTTAAAAGAAAATCGATCAGAAAGTTCGATGATGCACTGTCCATTTCCGAAGAAGAAATGGAATTGATCCGCCAGCAGATCAAAGCCCTGGTCCCGCTGGAGAAGGATATACGGGTCAGCTTCAAGATCGTAAAGAGGGAAGAGACCGGCGCCAGGTTCGGGGAATACTGCCTGCTGCTGTACAGCGAGCAGAAACCGCGCTACCTTTTGAATGCCGGATATATGCTCGAGCAGATGGATCTGTTCTTCGCTTCTCTCGATATCGGTGCGTGCTGGGTTGAGATGGCGAAACCGGAGAAACAGCAGAACGATGGTCTGGAGTATGTGATCATGCTCGCTATAGGGAAGAGCCGTCCGGAAGATTTCAGAAAAGATCTGTCGGAGTGCAAACGCAAAGACAGCAGTATGATATGGCAGGGAGAATTTGATGCCGGGGTGACGGATGTGGTTCGCTGTGCGCCCAGTGCCGGCAATTCGCAGCCCTGGCAGGTGGTAAGCAGCGATCATGATATCAAGATATATCGCGATACTTCGGCACGCTCTTTCATCATGCCTAAAAAGAGGCTTCATTATTTCAACGGCATCGATATGGGTATCTTCCTGTATTTCCTGGAGGTCGTTTTGAAACACAGGCAGATGGCATTCACAAGGAAGCTCAGTGATAAATCTGATGCCGATACGGAGAAGATCGCCGTTGCGGAATATCACATTCTTCAATGAAGGTTTTGAGGATAGACTGCACAGCATCGAAATGGTTATAAAGATCGAAGCACTCTTTTGAGCATGATCGAAGTGGAGGATTCAATTGAACAGTAACCTGCGCCTTGAAGAAGAGAATGATTTTCGAACGGTCGAGAATCTAACCGGAAAAGCTTTTTGGGATGTGTACAAGCCTGGCTGTGATGAGCATTTCGTTCTTCATAATCTGCGAAATTCCCCCAATTTCATCACAAGACTGGATTTCGTAGCAGAGCTGGACGGAAAGGTCGTGGGAAACATCGTGTACTCGAAATGCAGCGTGGTTTCCGACATCGGAAAAACGCAGGAGGCGCTTACCTTCGGTCCGGTGGGGGTGCTGCCGGCTTATCAGGGGCAGGGCATCGGCAGCCTGCTGATCAGGAACACCCTGCAGCTTGCCGGGCAGATGGGCTATAAGGCGGTGCTCATCTTCGGCAACCCCGCCTACTATCACCGCTTTGGATTTGAAGCCGCGCAAAAGTTCGCCATCAGCACCGCCGAAGGAGAGAATTTTGACGCTTTCATGGTAAAAGAACTGACTGCGGGCAGCCTGCAAGGAATTTCCGGCAGGCTTTTTCTGGATGATGTGTTTTTCAATATCGATCAGGATGAACTTGAACGGTATGACAGCACCTTTCCACCCAAAGAGAAAAGGGTGACGGATACACAATTGACGAAAGGGTAGTGATAAGTGATACACATGAAAAGAATCATCGTGTGGATGAGCCGTGTGCTCCTGGCATATGCTGTTGCCGGTCTGACTTATGGGTGCACCGGGCGCATAAGCAGAGCCATTTTGGGAAAAGAAGAGGTCTTTTCTCCTTTGCTGAGCCTTCCTCTGCATGTGGTTGGCTGGCCCTGGATGGTCTATGCTGATCTGAAGCATGTCGGCGTACAGCTTCAAGATGTTCTGGCGTTGGTTGCGCTCGTTGTGTGTGTTGTGATCATGGGGAAGAAAGCAGCGGATTCCAACGCGACTGAGAGGAAAAAGAGCTGAAACCGTTGCCATGGTGTTCTGCCAGAGGTCTTCACCCCCGTGGATTACAGGTGCATATTGGTGCAAAGAATTTCTATCGCCTCATCTTTTTTATGATTCCGTGGAATGGCTGTGTGCGAACGGGTACCACCCTTTCTGATTGTGTTACTATATTAACTATCAAAGGAGTGCAAGGTATATGCGGAAAAAACTTCTTCTCGTCGTACTCTTGATGGGATCGTTGGTTGCCTGTAATTTTCCTTTCTCTAAAGCGGCCGAACCAACCAGCATCTTTGACCAGCCTGCCCAAACGCTCACAGCCATGTTCGCTGCGTTTCCCACCCCCACCTCAGAGGTGACCGGTCAGGCGCTCTCTCCCTCCTCCACCGTCAGTTCATCCTCATCGACTGCTCTCAGCCCAAGCGCGCCAGCCATCCTCGAGCGCAGCGCCCAGCGGGTGGTTGCCAAATATCTTTCCAAAAAGCCGGTCCTGGATGGGGATTGGGGAGATTGGAAGCAAAATACCATTGCCTACCCGGCTTATTATGTGGTGTATGGGCTAAAAGCCTGGGAGAACGACTCTGATTGTGAAGCGTCCTTCATCCTGGGATGGGATGAAGATTATCTCTATGTAGGTGTGAAAGTGAAAGATGATACCTACGTTCAAAATGCCAGTGGTGACCAGATCTTCCGCGGCGACAGCATCGAGCTGCTTATCGATACCGATCTTCAGGGAGATTTCTACTCCGACAGCCTGAATGAGGACGATTTTCAGATAGGGATCGCTCCTGGAAGAGGAAGCATCAGTGGACCGAAGGAAGCTTATCTGTGGTATCCGCTTTCAAAAAAGGGCAGCATCTCTGACCAGATCGAAATCGCTTCTACCAGCACAGCCGGTATCTACCGGGTTGAGGCGCGCATTCCCTGGAGCCTGCTGCAAATCTCTCCAGAGAAGGGATTGCGTCTGGGCTTCGAGTTCTCTGTATCTGATAATGACAATCCCGCTGAGATTGTCCAGCAAACCTTGGTGGCGAATATTGCCACGCACGCGTTTCTCGATCCGACTACCTGGGGAGAGTTGGTGCTGGATTAGTATGCCATTTGCAATTTAGAACAGCGCGCTGGCAAGTTCGCGGCGATACTGCGCGGTGAGGGGGTTTTCTTCTCCGAGCGTTTCGATGATCGCCAGTGCCACCTGATGCGCTTTTCCGTTCTGGTAGCGCTTGTCGCGGCGCAAGATCCCCAAGATTCCGTCCATGGCAGCCGCCATGTTGCCTTTGCTTATCAACCGCAGGGAGTTGCGAAAAGTTGCATCGTTTTCATTTTCATCAAGGAGTCGGTTTTGCATGAAGTCGCGCAAGCTTTCAGCCAGGGGCATCAGTGCCTGCGCCCGGCTGTATTCCCGGCTGGCGGGGAATTCGCGCAGCAGCTCTAGCGCCTCGTCGGCTTTGCCCTGCGCCAGCAAAGACTTGGATAATCCCAACAGGCTGGAAGTTGAGTTGGGCTTGCTGCTGAGCGCGTCGCGGAAAATAGTCTCGGCTTCTGTCCAGTTTCCGAGGATTAATAAGTTGGATGCCTTTTCGATCGCCAGGTCAGTGAGTCCGGGAGGAGTGAGCTGTTCTAAGAAGGCGCGCACCCTGTCAGGGGGCTGGCTGCCTACAAATTCCGCAACCACCGCACCCTGCACGAAGGCTTTCACGGTTGGGATGCTGCGCACGCCATATTGCATTGCCAGATTGGGGTTCTGATCTATATTGACCTTTGCCAGGCGGATAGAACCACCGCTCTCGAGAACGGTGCGCTCCAGAATGGGGGTCAGTGTTTTGCATGGCTGGCACCACTCCGCCCAAAAATCCACGACCACGGGCGTATTCATCGAAAACGAGATCACCTCATATTCGAAATTGAGCTCATTGGCGTGAATGATGAATTCTGATGTCATGGTTTCACCACAGTCATTTTCTTTAATTTTACTCTCTCAGAAGATGGGCAGATGCTAATCTTCATCACTTACTGCTGGCTGGACGATTTCCAGAATATCGCCGTGCACGTCGATCCGCACCCTGAATCCCACCATTCCCAGATATTCACGGTTGCTGGCGGGCAGCCCGGTGTTCAACAGCACGTCCATTTGTTTATCCACATCTTCCAATTGGTTTTCTATGACCGCTCGCGTAAAGATATCCTCCTGCCCGAGCATTTTGGTCGCCTGATCGGCTAAGATATCTTTGTTCTGCAGGATCTGGTCTTTTAAAAAGTTCAGCACCTGCCGGTCAACATATTCACTGGGTATATGACGCATAAAGCCATCATCGTCCACTACATAGGTAGCTTCAGTGCCCACATACTCGGTGCTCACCGGTCTGTCATTTTCATCGATCACCAATCCTTCAAACACTGCTCGCTGACTCATTCAAAAACCTCATAAATATATGTGGGAAATTCTAATCATGAAATCGGGTGATGTGTCTTAACAAAATCTAAAAATGAATCAGCTTACGATGGCCTTTGTTCCGGTGTTGGAGACGAATTTTTCCTGTCCAAAAGGGACGGCAGGTCGGCTCCACAGATAGACCCATTTTGCAGCGGGTATGGGCAGGTTCACACACCCATGGCTGCGCTGTACGCCAAAATCGTTATGCCAGTAGGTGCCGTGGAAGGCGATGCCGCTGTTGGTGAAATATGTGACCCACGGCACGCCGTAAAGTTCGCCGTCATCGCCGCCACTCTTATCGGTATGGACCATATGGCGGGAAGGGCGCTTATAGTTGATGGCGTATTCTCCCGGCGGTGTCGAAAGGTCCACCTCATCGGTCAGCACGCCGGTAGAAGCCAGAGAAAAGAAGACCATTTTTCCATACTCGTATGCGCTGACAGTCTGGTCGGCAATATTGACCTCCAGCAACTTTTCTGCGTCCGGCACCGCGTCTGCAAAGGCTGCCAGTTCCTCGCTTTGCATGATCGCTACATGCTCAGCCTGTACGTAATACGCATCACCCCAGCGGTCTTCGATTATCTTGTAATAGGTATCCCCTTTGGCGTCTGTGTACACCTTTTTAACCCAGTGGGTCGACCCATAGAAGAGAAGCAAATACTTTTCAGGTGCAGAAGAAGGGTCAGCCAACCATGCCTTGGTATACGGTACGGTCACCGTTCCCAACTCACCGGCACTGTTGATCTTGGTTTTGGGTAAATTGGTGTGCTGGCGCACCGGCTGCAGGCTGTTGGCAGGGATGTAGCCGTCATCGCTCGCCTCGTACCATAGTTTGCTGTGTGCATTGATGGGATCACCGATCACTTCTCCTGCCAGGGACAGCACGCTATTGGCTGTGAGATGATATTTCACCCCGGCTGAAAAAGAAGGTTCTTGATAGATGACGGTGTTGTCTTTGAAAACCCTTCCCATCAATGGCGCGCTGGCATCGGCATCGAACAAGGTGAAGATCTTTGGAAACGCATGCAGGTAGAAAAACCCGCCCATCGCCCCTTGCACGGAATATTTTAGGAAGTCTCTTCGGCTGATGCTCTTCTTCATGCTCGCTTTCACTGGAGGTTAATTGTGGACATATACGTATGTTCCGATGGGAGCATTTTCATATACCCATTTTGCGTCACTGGTTACCATGTTGACGCATCCATGGCTCATGGGGGTGCCAAAATTGCTGTGCCAGTACGTTCCATGCAGGCTGTAACCCTTGTAGAAAAACATGGAGTAAGGAACGTCCGGCAGGTAATATCCATCCCCAACCATCAGGTAGGTAGGGTATTTTGCGTAGATCTTGAATGTGCCCGTTACGGTTGGATGGGCGTTCGTCCCGGTGGAGACCAGGAAGGATTGCAAAAATGTGTCACCGTGGTAGGTGTAAACCATTTGCTCACTGAGGTCTACCTCTATCCAGAACTTGTCGGTGCCGCTCACTTCATCGGGAATGTCCCAGGAATGGGCGAAATAATCGAGGTATGTCCTGTTTTCTGTCGGCTTTGGCGTGGGAGTAGGGGTCAGGGTGGAGGTTGGCGTAAGGGTAGGAGTGGGGGTAGAGGTTGGCGTGGGGGTGAGGGTGGGCTTGATGACCACTCCTGCGGGGCGCGGTTCCTTAACTTCCTTAGAAGCGGACTTCAGGAGGGGCAATCCGTACCAACTGAATGCCAGCAATCCGCCTGTGACGATCGCGATGAACAGTAAGATTGCCCAAATAGCGGTATGTTTTTGCGCTTTCTTCTTTCTTGTTTTTTGTGCTGTGGAGGAGGCTTTGACCTTGATCTTTTGTGTATCTTCTTTTGAGCTGGTCTGCTTATCCTGTTCCTTTTCCAATTTTGCCTGTGCGATCGCCCAACGCATTCCGTTGCGCGCTTTCTTGTTCTGCGGATCCAATTCAAGGACGCGGGTCAGGTGACGCAGGCTTTCCTTGGGAGAACCGATAGCTGCCAGGATCAAGTGGGCATCCACGTTCTCGGGTGCTGTCGCCAATATTTTCTCTGCCCAGGTACGGGCTTCTTTCTTATCTCCGGCTTTCAAAGCGCTTTGAGCTTTCTCGAGCATGACGGAGATGGTGTTCGCGTGCGGTGTTGTATCGTTCATTCGGCTTTTTCCAGTGTATCCAGGTAGCATTGAATTCCGTTGACAATGCCATTGGCTACTTTGTCGGAATTTTCTATTAACAAGGATCGGTCGTGCAGCAGGGAGCCCATTTCAAGGTAGATCATGGGAGTATTGCGATTGACTCTTTCAAAGTAAGTATAAGCCGGTTGATCGGGTGAAATGATCTGGTAGGAAAAGTCAAGCTTGGTCGAAGCCTGATAGACCTCGCCCATGCAGACCGCCAACGCATTGGAAGAATTCAGATCTGTGGTGGAGAGTGTTGTCCCAATGGTGAAACCACTTTTGTTTTCAGCGCTGTCATCACACGAACCAGTATATAAAGCAACCAGAACCAGACCGCGGTAATTGACCAAGTCAAGGTCCGTTTCTGCCAGCAGCTTGACTGGATACCCAAGGGCGTTCAATTTTATGCTGACCTGGTTAGAAATTGCTTCGGTGATATTGGCTTCAACAACGCCGTTATCGCATACATGACCGCTATCAACTTTCCAGTGCCCCACCAAAATCCCGATCGTGGAGGAATCGGCTGAACTGTTTGCCAGATCTTCCTGATAGGCGCTTTGGGCAACTTCTTTTTGTGAGAACAATTTATAAGGGTTCCACAGCGTGAACAGGGTTGCCAGCACCGCCGCCACCAGGATGACAGTTTGCAGTACCCGCCCGGTGTTAAAAAGAGAAGGGGAGGTGCTTTTTTCCAGAGTGGGTTGGGTTTCAGGATCTTTTCTCATCATGTCTTTGACATATACAATCTTAAACCTTATTCTCTACCTAAAAATAATCCATTTTGAAATTATACTTTAAGGCAGGTAGAGTAAAAATGATTAAAAAACCTGCATTGACACACTTCGAGAGAACCACGCTGCTTCAGATTGCACGAACATCCATTGAGGCGGCAGTGCGCAACGAGCCGTTGCCAGAAATTGATCTGGCAGCGCTGCCCGCTCCCTTGCAAGAAAATGGCGCCAGTTTTGTGACCCTGACTATCGACGGTCAGTTACGAGGATGCATAGGCACCTTGGAAGCCTATCAACCGCTTGCGCTGGATGTGCGTGAGCATGCCATTGCCGCAGCCCGCGAAGACTACCGTTTTCCACCGCTTCGTGAATTCGAACTGGAGCTGGTGGAGATAGAAATCTCCCGCCTCACTCCCACCCAATCCCTTTCTTATCAACATCCTGCCGACCTGCCTGAATTGCTGCAACCCTTTGAAGATGGAGTGGTGTTGCAAGATGGTTATCATAAAGCCACTTTCCTGCCGCAGGTGTGGGAACAGCTCCCGAAGCCTGAAGATTTTCTGACCCACCTGTGCCTCAAGATGGGCTTATCTGGGGATGTGTGGCGCGAGAAAGTCTTGAAGGTTGGGATTTATAGCGTAGAAGAATTTCATGAGTCGAAAAAAAAGGAAATAACTGAGAACCTTTCAAAGCCCCGCAGCTCGTCTCCCATGGAATCTACCAAACAGATCCCGCGAAAAGATGAACCTCGCCAGATTCCGGTGAAAAGGAGTGCAGCTTCTAGCCCGATCAAAGAGATGGGAGCTACCATCCTGAAAAACTTGCGCTCCGCTTTGTCTCATTTACGATCTTCCTTTGAGAAATGGAGAGAAGATCGAAAAGCTGCCAAGGGCAAACCGCCAGGCGCTGGAAAGGGGAAGGGTTGTTTTCCCAGGGTTGTGGTGTGGTTCTTGTTGGGGATCCTGATCATTTTCGTCGGCTTCTCTATCTTCCTGCTCGTGCAATATTATGCCATTGCCTCCACCCTGCCCAGTGTGGAAGATTTGAAAGCCAGAGCTTCTCAATTCGAGACCACGCGCATTTACGACCGCAACGGCAATCTGATCTACGAGATCCTTGATCCCAATGCTGGTTTTCGCACCTATATTTCTCTGGAAGATATGTCACCCTACATTGTGGCTGCCACCATCGCCACCGAGGATAAGGATTTTTATAATAACCCGGGCTTTGACTTCTTCGGTATTGTACGCGCTTTGTGGCAGAACTACACCTCTGGTGAGATCGTTTCGGGCGCTTCTACCATTACGCAGCAATTGGCGCGCACGTTGCTGCTTTCTCCTGAAGAGCGTAACCAGCAGACCGTACAGCGCAAAGCAAAAGAGATCATCTTAGCTGCCGAGATCACGCGGCGCTACAGTAAGGATGAGATTCTGGAACTCTACTTGAACGAGATTTATTATGGCAACCTGGCTTATGGCATTCAGGCAGCGTCTGAGACGTATTTCAGCACTTCTGCCGACCAATTGAACCTGGCACAGGCATCATTCCTGGCGGGGCTGCCTCAGTCTCCTGCTATCCACGATATATTCACGAACCGGCAAAGTACCTTGCTGCGTCATCAAGATGTGGTCAATCTGATGTACCAGTTGAGCGCAGAAGAGAGCTGCATCGAAGTAAGCAATAGCGCTGCTCCGGTGTGCGTCAGTATGGAAGAGGCTGTAGCGGCAGTGCTGGAAATAGAAAAATATCCTTTTCAGCAGAAACAGATCAATATTCCTTTTCCCCATTGGGTCACCTATATTCGCGCGTTGCTCGAAGAACAGTTTGATGCCCAAACCATTTACCGCTCGGGCTTTAATATTTATACAACGCTCGATCCCGACCTGCAGAATTATGCGCAAAAAGCGGTGCGGGAGCAGGTCGCGCAGTTGGTTGAAAACAATGCCGGCAATGGCGCGCTGGTGGCTGTGCAACCAAGAACTGGTGAGATTCTGGCTATGGTCGGGTCGTCAGATTTTAACAACGAAACAATAGATGGACAGGTGAACATGGCAGTTGCGCCCCGCCAGTCAGGTTCTTCCATCAAACCGCTTACCTATGCCGCAGCGTTCGAAAAAGGCTGGACTCCCTCCACTTTGATCTGGGATGTGAAAAGCGAATTCCCACCTTCAGGAAATGCAAATGATACGCGCGATCCATATATCCCGGTGAACTATGATAGCAAATACCATGGTCCTGTGCTGGTGCGCACTGCCCTGGGCAGCTCGTACAACATTCCGGCGGTAAAGACCCTGCAGTTTGTGGGCATTTATGACGATCCCAATACGCCTGAAGAAGAAGGCTTCATCAAATTTGCCGAAAGGATGGGCATTACCACGCTCACCCGCTCCGATTATGGACTGGCGCTCACTCTGGGTGGCGGTGACGTTTCGCTTCTGGAATTGACCTCTGCGTATGCGATCTTTGCGAATCAGGGCGTGAGGGCGGAGCCATTCGCCATCGCACAGATCGTTGACCATCAGGGAAATGTGGTTTATGAACACGAGCTGAAAACCGAACAGGTCATCGGCTCCGAATATGCCTATCTCATCAGCGATATCCTGGCAGATAATGCTGCCCGCACTCCTGCCTTTGGGGCGAATTCCATTCTCAGATTGCCCTTCAAAGCCTCGGTAAAAACCGGGACGACCAATGACTTCCGCGATAACTGGACCCTTGGATATACCCCGGATATTGCAGTGGGCGTGTGGGTGGGAAATGCTGATTACACGCCTATGCAGAACACCACCGGTCTGACGGGAGCAGCTCCGATTTGGGCAGATGTCATCCAGTATGCGGTGCAGCGGTACCAGGGGGGCGCGCCCAGTTCCATCCCGCAGCCATCTGCGATCATCACGGAAATCATATGTTCCGTCAGCGGCACCAGACCATCCGAGAAATGCCCGAGTGAAAAAAGTGAGATCTTCAACAACTCACAACCTCCGCTGTCTGCTGATCATGATCTGTGGAAGGAAGTGAATTTAGATACCTGGACGAACAAAGAGGCATCGATCTTTTGCAGCGAGTTCAATGAAGAGAAGTGGACATTGAACGTCAGTGACGATTGGGGTCGGAAATGGATCACCGATACCAGTGCCGGGCGAGCGTGGGCTGAAGAAATGGGCTTTTCCGATCCGGTCATCTTCACGCCGGATGAGCAATGTTCTGAAAGCGATTCTCAACCTACCATTGAGTTCGTGGGATTGAACAACGGCACCATCATTACGGAGAACCCATTGCAGATCAGCGTTGTTATCGATGTCCCTTCCCATTTCAAGAATTTTAAACTGCTATATGGAGAGGGGAGTGATCCGCACAGTTGGAAGGTTTTAATAGAAGACGGCAGATCCACCTACCCCGACGCCACGGTTATCTACACTCTTGATTTGTATGAGGTTGGAAGCCAGACGATCACGCTGCGTTTGTTCGTGGAAAACGACATGCAAGGTTATGCGGAAAAGAAGATTACCATTTCTTTTGCTCTTCCAACGCCAACCCCTACCATCACACCCACGCCCACCGAAACCCCAACCCCCACGCCAGAAGTGACGGCAACTGCAACAGAAGCCGTGCTGCCTTCCGAAACTCCTACAGAAACTCCCATTTCCACCGGCGCGCCCTAACCAAATGTGATGACTTCTGATGAAATAAATGACATGTGATAAAATTACATCCCGTAACCCAGAGTGGTTGCGGGATTGTTTAACGATGGTATTTGCCGATTTTTATCGGTTTATTATTTTTGATTTCAGGAGAAGATAATGAAGGAAGCCAAAATTGTCGTCAACAATAAAGTCGGATTGCATGCACGTCCCGCCGCACTCTTTGTACAGACCGCATCCAAATTCCAAAGCGAGATCAACGTATCGTGTGTTGATCCTAAAGAAAGTAAATTGCGCACTGCCAATGCAAAAAGTATCCTGGGTATTTTGACCCTAGGTGTGTTTCAGGGTATTGAAATCACCATCAAAGCCGAAGGCGGCGATGAATGCGAAGCCGTCGATTCTCTGGTGGATCTCGTCAAAAACAACTTCGGAGAAGAGGCATGAAAAAACTGACCGGTGTTGCGGCTTCTCGCGGAATCTGCATCGGTCCAGCATTTCAATTTCAACGAAGTGAACTCGATGTTCAAAAAATAGAAATCAATGATCCGGATGTTGAAATAGCCCGGCTGGATGCTGCCATTGAATCTGCCAAAGGACAAATTGATAGCATTTATCAGAAGGCGCTGAGCGAGGCGAGCGAGGCGGATGCTGAGATATTCCAGGCGCATAAGATGATCCTGGATGACCCTGAATTTCTCTACGCCATCAAGAATCGCATTCAGTGTGAGCGGATAAACAGCGAGTTTGTTGTTGGAGAAACAGCTAAACAGTTTGCTGCCACCATGGCTGCCATGGAAGATGAATACTTTGCGGCTCGCGCCACGGATATCATGGATGTTTCCAACCGGCTGATTCGCGTGCTGCTGAATGTGGCAGAATCGCCCACTGCCGGTCTGAAAGAACCCTCTGTCATTCTGGCTGATGACCTGACCCCTTCCGACACCGTGTTGCTGGATAAAAGCAAGGTGTTGGGTTTCTGCATCGCGCAGGGGTCTGCCACATCACATACCGCTATTCTGGCGCGCGGTCTCGGTTTGCCGGCAGTCGCTGGCGCAGGGGCGAATGTGATGAATGTGAGAACGGGGGCGCCGACCATTGTTGATGGCAGTAACGGTGTGGTGCTGGTTGAACCTGACCAGGAAACTGAGAAACAATACCGTCAGCATATGGATACCAGCAAACAAATCCAAAGCGAAGCTCTGAAGTTTGCCCGCTCTCCTGCGCATACCCAAGATGGCGTTCAATTCGAGGTGGTTGCAAATATTGGCAATGTAGAAGATGCGAAATTCGCCGTTGAGAATGGCGCTGAAGGCGTTGGTCTTTTGCGCACCGAGTTCCTGTACCTGGAAAGGAATGCCCTCCCGACGGAAGAGGAGCAATATCAGGCATATAAAGCCATTATGGACGTTTTTGGAAAGCAGCCGGTTGTTCTGCGCACCCTGGATGTGGGAGGCGACAAAGAAATCCCCTACCTGCATTTAGAAAAAGAAATGAATCCATTTCTGGGTGAACGCGCTTTGCGTTTATGCTTGAATCGCCCTGATATCTTCAAACCCCAACTGCGCGCCGCGCTGCGAGCAGGGGTGGGGCATAACCTCAAGATCATGTTCCCCATGGTTGCCACGGTTTCATGCGTCCGCAAGGCGCTGGCGGTGGTGAATGAATGCAAAGAGGAAATGAGAAGAGAAAATGTTCCATTTGCGGAAGACGCGGAGATCGGCATCATGGTTGAGATCCCTTCGGCGGCGGTCACTGCTGATCAGTTAGCCCAAGAAGTGGATTTCTTCTCTATCGGCACCAATGATCTCAGCCAATATACCATGGCTGCTGACCGTACCAATCCCAAGGTGGCGGAACTTTCTGACGCTTTTCAGCCTGCAGTTTTGCGTTTGGTCAAAATGGTTATCGATGCAGCCCATGCTGAGCACAAATGGGTAGGCATGTGCGGAGAGCTGGCTGGTGAACCGCTGGCTGTGCCCATCCTCATTGGATTGGGCTTGGATGAGTTCAGTATGAGCCCACCGTTCATCCCTCTGGTGAAGCAGATCATTCGCAATCTGCGTACAGATGAAATGGTGAACCTGGCACTGGCTGCCTTGCAGTTTACCCATCCGAAAGAAATTCAAGACTTTGTCAAGCAAGAAGTGCCGTTCATTACAGAAATAATCTCGTAGCGCAACGACCTTTGCAAGTGGAAAGGGAACGAAGGTTCCCTTTTTTATTTAAAGAAACTTCAACTGGGTTGGTGGATCCCATAAGGGTGGATCCACATCCAGTACATCCTGCCATGCTTGCAGGGTGAGTTGCTCTTGTTCCGATATCTTGCGGATGTGCCGGTATTTTACCAGGTGATATCCATGGCTCAGCGTTTCCTTGAGGTACGGGTTCCGCTCGATCTTTAATTGGATCAACCGCGAACGGCTGGCTGGAAAAACGATGACCGGTGTTCCATGTGCGCCGTCATTTTCTTTTTGAGTGTATTTTGAAAAAATGGCTGTGGGGGATAGATAGAAGGTATAGAGAGTTTTATCAGCGGCATCCATCCAATGTATTCCATCGTTCGTATGTACGGCAACGCCTATTTTTCTTCCGATCTGGCAGATCAGTTCTTTGATCTCATCCAGTTCGCTTTCTCGCTTGCGCGCATCTTCATCGGCATCGCGCATGAAGATCGCCTGCCCCGTTTTTGCGCGGGTCGCGTAGGATTCAAGGCAGTTTCTACAGAAATCGCGGTCAGGTGTTTGAAAACCAGGGAACGCCTGGCACAACTCGTTATACAGCATCTGAAAATTGATGCTGGGGTTTTGTTGAACAGTACTTACAATGGCTTGCTCTATTCGGTCATCCAAGGGTTGGATATCCTTTGCAGTCCTTACGAGCATCCAGCGGCTTGAAGAAATGTTGGGACCGGCAAAGGAACGATAAACGTTCGTGTTTGCCAACTCGTTTTGCAGGTCGTTGAGGACCTTGGTGAAGTATTCTGAACTTTCACCCTCGAGCGAAGGAAGAAATTCGTGATGGATGGCAGGTGCGGTGCAGCAGACGGTGAACAGTTCTTGAAATGTGGCTGGTTCAGCGCGTTCGCACAGATATTGGGTCAGATAGTCTCGTGCCGGTTGTATGGGGGGTTCTGGTTGGGGACCTTCCGCTTGCAGGGAATTCCGCCAGGTCATCTGCAAGATATTCCTGTTGCTTTGAAAGGCGCAGCCTGTGAGCTGGAAACCGGCGTCATTCGCGCCCAGCATGACTGCCAGCAGGTACGAGGGTGTGAAATCGGAGCATATGCCAAAGATGGTATCTTTTTTGGCGATCTTGTTTCTTATAGCGCCGAAAGTGGTCGAAATAGCCTGGGCAAACCAATACCAGCCGTAACGCTGCCTGGCAAGTGCCGAAAGCATACCTTTGGCGGCTTTCTTTCCCAATAACCAGGCGGACCACATGGCGGAGAGAACCCAGAAAGCCTGATTGGGGCGGGGGAAGATGCAAAAGGTTGGGAATCCGTTGGGGTCGGTTTGTTTTGCGAACAATGTGCTTGTGATTTTTCGTTCAAAGATACAAATGCTGCGCGGTTGGTCGGGAATGACCGGGTACGTGACGACCTCGCAGGATTTTCTGTAATCCATCCAGGTGCGCAAGGCTTGCTGAATGGACAGGGAGATGTTCTTTTCGAAATAAACGCTGGGAACGGATAACTGCTGGGGGCGAAATTCACGCGATGGCCAATACCACAGCGACGAAGCCTGATCGAACACTTCCAAAAGTACTGCTGAGATGATGGAACGTTCCTGTTGCGAAACCATTAATTGATCGAGTGTGTTGAAGAGAATTACAACCACATGGAGTGCTCTGGGAGTGTAGCAAGCCAGGGCGTACTCGATGTTTTTTCGATTGTCCACCCCCTCTATCATGCAGCGCTGCATGGCTCTTGAGTGATAAATGGCTGCGTTGCCAATCTGTTCCAGCCGGTGCAGGTCTGCTTCCACGGTAGGGAAAGTGCCGCTTTCACCGCAGTGGGGGCATAAATATATCACGGAGGTGGGATCTGACGCATCCTTTTTCCATACGAAACCATCGGCAGCGACCGAACGACCGCAATTTCTGCAATCGGTGAGGTACAGGTCGTGGATGTAACGTCCTAATTTTTGCCCATGCCATTCTTGCTCCAAAAGCAGGTTCACGGCTTTTTGGTATTCACTTTCGCTAAAGCACTGCGCTAAAACCTCGGTCATCAACTGCAAGACGGGATTCTTTTGTGCCTGGAATATTCTGAAACCGTCATCAGCAGCTTCAAGGGCATATAATGGGTTCGAACCCAGCGGGTCGAGGACGTTTCCGCCGGCTTCAGCATGTTGGCGTAGCCAGCTCGAAATTACCCCCACGTGAAAGTAGGGGAGAAATCTTTTTAGTGGATATCGGATGGAATTATCCCCGGCGGGAAGGAAGGGTATCTCTTGCATCTTCTTTGATATCCTCCTTTTGTAGTATACAGGAAAATGCAAGCGATTGCAGTTCGTTCTGGTGCTAAAATCAGAGATGGACGGTAGTATGCAAAGAAAACTGGAAATCCCTGGAAAAGAAAAACCTTATCTCATGGCGCATCGCGGCAATCGGGCGGTGTGCCCTGAAAACACACTGGCTTCTTTTCGCCATGCCTTTGCGGATGGCGCTGATATTCTGGAAACCGATCTGCACCTCAGCAAGGATGGTCAATTCATTTGCATCCATGATGGAACTCTGAACCGCACGACCGATGGCAGCGGCGTGGTTGCTGATTTGACCGCGGCAGAGATCAAGAAAGTGTCGGCTTTCAACCGCATGGCTGGTTTTGAAAGCGAGCACGTTCCGCTGCTGTCTGAAACCGCCCACATCCTTCCAGACGATATTGCATTGGCGTTGGAATTAAAAACTGACCGTTTTCTCGAAGAGATAGTGTGCCGACAACTGGTGACGGAATTGAAAGAATATGGGGTTCTTGACCGCACTATCGTTCTTTCTTTCAGCGCTGAGCGTGTTCTCGCCATGCGCAAAGTGGAAAAAGATATGCCGATTGGCTTGATCACCATGAAGCGTTTGATCCCTCCGCACGACTTTGATATGGTAGGTCCTTTTTTCCCTATCATCTGGATGAATCCATGGTACGTTCATACCGCTCATAAGAAAGATCTGTTGGTGTGCCCGCTGGATCCTGCGCCAGAACCGCGTCTGAAGCATTATCTCAAACTGGGCTGCGATGCGATCATCACGGATGATCCTGCAAAAACCCGTCAAGCTTTGAATGCCTTGTTGCAGCGAGGATAAAGCTTGCTCGTAGCGTTGTCGCTTACTATTCGAAAGAAATTACGCCCATGAAATTGACGATCGTGGAACAATACCCGCGCATGACCATTCTGCACCATGTTGGTACACATGGCGAACTATGGGCTACTTCTCACCGCCGCATTTTTGTTCGCCAGCACGCCACCTGGCTGCTGGTGGCGCAATTTCCCTTTCATGCTCCGCGCGATCTTTTTGGATTCTCCCGCCCCAGCGCGCGCGTGTTTCGGGCGGATAAATGCAATATCTATGTCAATCTCTTGGGGAATATCCTTGGCATTCGCGCTGGCTGGGCGTACAGGATAAAGCAGAACCTTGCCCCACAACCCTTATTTCAGATCCAGGGGGATTGCGTTTTGCATGGTTCGTTGTGCGAGGATGATGCCGGCAATATTTATTTTGGTGAATATTTTATGAACCCGATGCGAGATGCCGTGCGCATCTGGCGCGTATCGCCCGATCTTGAACGGTGGGCTGTTGCGTATGAGTTCGCGCCCAAGAGCATCCGCCACATCCATGGGGTGTATCGTGATCCCTATGATGCGCGGGCGTTCTGGGTGGCAGTGGGTGATTTCCGTGGGGAATGCTTTCTTATGCGCACACGTGATGCCTTTCGAACGCTGGAGCGGTTTGGCGATGGAGAGCAGATCTGGCGTGCGGTGAAGCTCTTTTTCACCGCAGAGCATGTGTGCTGGTTGACCGATTCCAATCTGGAGCGCAACCATGCCTGCCGTATGCATCGCCGGTCAGGAAAATTGGAGATCGGTATGCACATCGCCAATTCCGGCTGGTACGGAACGACCTGCCGGGAGGGCTTGCATGTGGCTTTTACCACCGTAGAAAGGGGTCCCGGCATCATGTCAAATATGAGCGAGGTGCTGGTCAGCCGTGATGCGTTCCATTGGGAAACGCTTCATGCCTTTAAGAAAGATTGGTACAGACCGCTTCAACTTTTCAAATATGGTGTCATTAGCTGTCCCTCCGGCATGATGAGTCAGCATGAATTGTACATAAGCGGTGAAGGGCTGGTTGGATTAGACGGCAAAAGCATGCGCGTAGATATCAGCGACAAAGGGTGACCTGATAATGGCAAGCATACAAAAATTTTTGATTGCGCTTGATAATTCCCTTGCTGAACGATTTTTGCAGCCCGATCGGATCGACGCTTTTATCGAACGAGAAAGTTCTAAGGTATTCCAACGGGTCCAGCGATCAGGGTTGGAATGTTTTCCTGAGATCGAAAGAGAGCAGGTGCGCCGGCTCTGCCAGACTTTGCCTTCGCTGGGAAACAAGATGGAGGCATCAGGCTTTCACGTTGCCGACGAAGCGCAGACTGACGCAAGAGAAAAAGATGACCGGCGAGGTACGCTGGAAAATGAGCGGGTGCTGACTAAAGGGGTTCTGCAATACCCAGGCGCTGAAGTGCTGCTTGACATGTTGGAATCTGGCGAGAGGGGCTCAAGCTTGCTGGAGACGAACATGGAGGTTCTGCTGCGTCATGTAGAGGTGAAGCGTCAGCAGGCTCTCCGACGCTATTCCGAACCGCTTACGCGAACGCTGCGTTGGCGAGAACGCTGTGCATACGCAGCCCTTTTTTGTCGCTATGCTGATCTGAAAAAAGACGGACGCTTTATGAACGCTGCCCTGAAATTGAGCGAATGGCTGTGGAAAGAGCGCCGCCGATCGATTCCTGCATTGCCAGCCTTGCCTCTGTTGCTTGCGCTGGTGGAGCAGGAGAGAATCCTGCAGGGATTGTGGTCATGTTAAAAGTCCTGCTGTTCGCTCCCATATCTACCAGCCTGTATTCGCGCCTGGTCTTGCACGGCTTACTGCGGGAGCAGGGGGTGCAGGTGGTCGGCGTGGCGGTCCGTTCGCCCTGGAATATGCAGCGCATTCGCTCCGAATGGAAACGCGATGGCAGCCGCCTGGCGCAGAAGGTTATCCGCAAATACCTGCTGCGCGAAAACGCTTTTCGCGGCATAGCAGTGGAAAATCTGGCTTCGTTTGCGGCATCTGTTCAACTTCCCAAGGGTACCCTAAAGGAACTGGCAGGTAGTTGGAACCTTCCCTACCTGGTTTGCCGGGATCTCAGCGCTGATGAGTGCGCACAGTTTGTCTTCCAGCATGCTCCCGATGTGATCGTTTTTACCGGGGGAGGATTGATCAGGCAGAATATTCTGCAAATCCCTCCATTGGGCGTGCTGAACTGCCATACCGGCATATTGCCCGCCTATCGCGGTATGGATGTGGTGGAGTGGACTGCCCTGGAATGCGCTATCCAAAAGGTTGGTTTTGGGGTGAGCTTACACTATATGGATAAAGGGGTAGATACTGGACCGGTCTTGCTGGTGAAACGGTTTGACCCTGTTGAAGGGGATACCTTTTCCACCATTCGCATGCGTTTGGAAGTGGAAATGGTGAGGGTCATGCTTGCCGGGGTGCGCGGGATTGTGTCAGGGGATCTGCATGCTCACGCGCAGACGCCATTGGCTGGAAGGCAATACTTTGTCATGCACCCGCGCTTGAAAGCCGTAGCGGAGGAAAATCTGAAGAAATCCTTACGGAATTCGTAGGATTATTCTTTTATTATTTTATAACCGTGGATTGTGTACGTGTATATTGGCTGAAGCGGTTCGAATTGCATGATCCCAAGAGACACGATGGAAATGGTCAGCGGCAGTGCAATTTCCATACAGACTTGCATCGCTTTTTGCAACTTACGAGGCGAAAGCTCAATCGCCAGAGAACAATGCGGGATCCATTTGCCGGGCAGGTATAGATCCCATGGATTGGAAGCGATGCTGTTCAAAATTCCATGCACGCGTTTTTGTATTGCCAGAAGTTCCTGCGTAGGGGTCGCCCCCAGGTAGACTACCACGCTCTCTGAGTGAAAAACACCCAGATAGGCAAAGTTCAGGGTAAGTCCCCGCATAATACGGGCAGCCCTTGCGATTTTTCTTTCGCATAGCTGACAGTCCAGGTTGTCATAGATAGCCAGGGTGACGTGGGGTTGGACAGAATGCGCTTCCATGTATGGAGCCACGTCCTTTAAAGCCAACTCCTGAATGGCTTGCCGAATGGGGTGGGATGCCTGCGCATCCAGATATAGCACGACCGCGTATGGCATGGCTTAATGATAGCTCAGGCTGCTGCCGCCAATGAATTCGCGGATGACTGAATCGCTGGGCACAATGGAATCATCGGACAGTGGTTCGATCTTTTGCAGCAAGGTGAGAATACGGCTGGATCGTTCGTAGGCATCTTGGCGCAATGGATCGTCCTTGAATTTTTCTGGCCATTTTTCAAAGAGATGGAGCAACTTAGGTTTATAAATAGAAAGTTCATACGGCATGGCGCTGTTGATGATCGAATCGGCGCGATTGATATTGGGAATGATGTTGCGCAATTCACTGGTGCGTACGTAATGCCAGTGGGTGAGGGTGCTTTCGGGGTTCAGAGCGCGGAAAGCAGCATCGCGCAGCATGCGCCGCATGAGCCGGATGTCCGTCCAGCGGATATATTTCCCCTCATCATCTTTCATCTGTAATAACGGTTCCAGGAAAAGCTTGAACTTGCGGTTTTCTTCAACCCCCTCTGTTAGAGCGGGATATAAACCATGCAGACTGTCGATCAGGATCATCTCATTCTCTTTTAGCTTCATAGGCGTGTGGTTGAGCTGACGTTTACCGGTTTTGAAATCATAGAATGGGATCTTTACTTCTTTTCCTGTGATTAAAGTTGCGAGATGCTCGCTGATGAGGTTGAGGTCGAGGGCTTGCGGTGCCTCGTAATCGTAGTCACCGAATTCGTCTTTCGGATGGTCATCGAGGTCAAAGAAATAATGGTCGACGTTTAAAGTTACCAGTTTGATGTTGCTCTGTTGTAGGATGTTTCCCAGTTTGATGGTAGTGGTGGTCTTGCCTGATGAAGAGGGACCTGTGATCAGCACAACCTTTACCTGGTCGCGGCGTTCAAGCACCATGCGCGCAGCGATCTTGATGTCTTCTTCGTAGAAAATCTCGGAGTCGCGGATGATTTCAGAGGCTTCACCGTTTCGGATGCGCTGGTTGTAGCGCTCTACAGTGTGCAGGTCGCGCGACGAAGCCCAATCCAGCACCTGCCAGATTTTCGCCCAGGGGATGTTTTGCGAAGGTTGGATGGTTTGGTCTTTGCGGCTGGAACGCATGCGCGCACGTTCGTCACGATAGAGAATGTAGGCTTTGGCGACTTTGGAATGTCCGTTCTCAATGAGAATCTTTTCTACAGCATCCTGCACGTCTTCGACGCTTGGATATTTCGTGGGTGGGAAATTCTGTTCCAGGTATTCGACCACCTGAAGGGCAAGCTTTTCCGCGGTTTCTTTATCCCGCCCGCCAACCGCCACTGCGGCGCGGTAAATGGCATTGCTGATGCGTTGGGGAGTAAAGGGCACGGTTGCCCCATTTCGCTTGATGACAAATTCAATTTTGCTCATTCAACCCTCTTTCCCATGAACATGCATGGAGTGATCTTTCTATACTATTGTATAAGAAAAAAGAGGAATCGAAAAATTTGTGAACAGAAGCAGGGGTTCTTATGGATAGATCGGATTGGTGAAAAATTCTGCTTCGATTTGCTGCCAGGTTTCGGGTGGATCCGCATAGAAGTACGGTTTGAACAGGACCATGCGCTCTCTGATCTCTTCCGCCATGCGGTTGGCTACCCGGCGCATGGCAAAATGGGCATTGGAAGCAGTGCGCAGGTTGGTGAAGTGAATCGCTGTGCGCAGATTGCAACTGGCTAGCAGCCTACGGTTATATGCGTTGGGAATGACGTAGGACGCCACAGCGGGGTGGGTTGCTGCGATCTGCGTGTAACCCTCTTGCGCTATTGCCATTGCTTCGTGAAAATCGGCTTCCAAACCGGCGTCGCTGATCAAGCGGGGAATAGCATAACCATAATAGGGGGTCAAGATCTGGGCGGTTTGGGTCATCATGCGGTGGCGTTTGAATTCAAAATAAGCGCCCTGGTCCATGAGCAGATCAAACAGGAAAAAACTATATTCCAGTTCTCGTAGCGGCATGGCGTGTGCGTCCAATCTGCCGAACAGAATATCCATCAGAGTTTGCTGCTGTTCCTTGGAAAAACCGTGCAACTTGTTTTCTTGGACTGCATAATCTCCCTGCCCATAGCGCAGCAGCAAGGCTGCAAGAATGTGGTGCTCGAACTGCTCGTCGTGATCGAGCAGCATGCACCAATTTTTGCTGTGACTGGCTGGGTGTGCGCCTGCGATCAATTGGGTGGTCCGCTCTTCGGCTTGTTTGAAATAAGCCACCTCATCCGCATACTTGACCAGAGTTGGCAGGTGGCTGGTGGCGACCTGTTTGATCTCCTGCCCGATCTGGCGTACTTCGAGCAGCGAGTGAGAAAGCATTTTGCGCAGTGCGTGTTCCAACTCGCGCGCGTTGATGGTCACGCCAACGTTTGCCATGGCAGCCGCAGGCAAATAATAACGGCACACATCCATGCAACGCGCATGAACTTCCCTATCAGAGATTGGCTTGCTTGTAGCCTGGCAGATATTGGCGATGGTGGCTTGGAGAAGGGGGATCGCATTGTGATACTTCTGAAAGAGAGCGCTGACCGTGCTGCTGTATACACCTTCCAGCGAAGTGCCTTTGATCTCATCGGGTATGAAGAAACAATCCGCATCCCAGGTTTGATACCGGGATGATTTTTCTGTGTAAGAAGCCAGCCTGTTTGATTCCAGGCATTCGATCGCCAACCGCGAAACGTTCTCAATGGCGATGTGCAGAACTGCGTGCTCTGCCACCGATGCGTGCCCGTAACCAACCACCCAACGCTCGTGGAATTGCGCACTTTTTTCATCGGAAAGCTCTTGGGCTATCTGGTCGAAAGATTGTGGGGAGCGGGAGGTTTTGGCAAAAGTAACGGCGATTGTTTCAGGACTGAGTTTTTTATTATCGAGGAGATAAACGCGCCGTTTTTCACTCATGATCAATGATTTTCCTGGTTAATGCAATATCCTTCCGAATCTGAGCGGTGAGTGCCTGGGTATTCTGATATTGTATCTCATCCCGCAACCTGCGTACAAACTCCAGCGTTACGGTTTTTCCATAGATATCGCACTCCCAATCCAGGATGAACGCTTCAACAGTCTTAATAGAAGGAGTTTCGTAGAAAGTGGGTCGAAAACCGACATTGGTGGCTGCCGGGCGGGTTTCCACCCCGATTTGAATGCGCGTTGCATAAATGCCGTTGGGTGGCAGCAGTTTCTGGGGTTCGTAGGCGATGTTGGCGGTTGGAATGCCCATTTTCTTTCCTCTCCCATCGCCGTGGATCACTTCGCCCTCCATGGAATACCAGCGCTTGAGCAAAGCGGAAAGATCCTCGACCCTTCCTTCGGAAATGATGCTGCGGATCATGCTGGAAGAGATCGGGGTAGCGTTGAGGTCTACGGGTTGTTGGACCTGCACGGTGAAACCGTACTTCTTTCCCAGTTCGAACAACTTCCCCCTATCCCCTGCGCGGTCAGCACCGAAGTGAAAATCGTATCCGATATACATTGTATTGAATGGCACCCGTTGCAGCAGGTATCTGATGAAATCCTCTGCACTGGATTGTGCAAGTTCCTGGTTGAAAGGCAGGATGATGGTTTCATCAATCCCCAGTTTCTGCAAGAGGGCTATCTTTTCACTGTTGGTGGTTAGATAGAAAGGGGTGTGTATCTTTTTGAAAAACACGGTCGGGTTCGGGTAAAAGGTTACCAAAACAGCTTTTTGCCCCTGGCTGTGCGCGCCTGCAACAAGGTGATGGATGATCGTTTGATGACCTGCGTGCAAGCCATCAAACGATCCAATGGTTATTTGCGAGAGTGATGGATGGTTAATGGTGGGCACATCTACGAAAAGAATACTTTTTTCGGTTGGTATTCTCCACTTTCTTCATCATACTGCATCAAGGCAACCAGTTCACCCTGTTCCGTGATTGCCCTTGCCATGTCGCCGATCTTTTCATCACGGCGGATGCGGTGCCCGTGCTGTACGAGCTCCACTTCTTCTGCGGTGAGATAGATGGTTGGCCATTCTCCCAGCGCGTCGGCGGCGGGGATGAGATATTTATACCAGGTTCCATCCTGGAATGCCTCGCTCAACTTCCGTAAAGGTGTGGCGTCTTTGAGCGTGAATTTCCCGCTTTTGGTTCGGCGCAAGCCTGCTAACATTGCCCCGCACCCTAATTTTTCACCAAGGTCGTTGGCTAGCGAGCGCACATAGGTGCCCGAAGAACAGTGCACGTCAACCAGTGCTTGGGGCGGGTCCCATTCGAGAAGTTCCAGGTTGTAGACCTGGATGATGCGGGGTTCCAATTCAACATCTTCCCCTTCTCGAGCAAATTCATACGCTTTGCGACCGTTCACTTTTACGGCTGAATAGGGTGGTGGGACCTGTTCAATTTCACCGATGAAACTTTTCAGAGCTTCTTCAAATTGCTCGGCGGTGATATCTACCGGAGAAGTACCGGTAACCGCACCTTCTTCGTCGAACGTGTCCGTTTTCTTTCCAAGCTGGATCACGGCGTGATACTGTTTATCTTCAGCCGATACATACTCACTCAAACGCACGGCAGGTCCCAATAAGATAACAAGAACGCCTGAAGCTCGCGGATCAAGCGTGCCGGTGTGACCGGCTCGTTTGATCCTGGTTCCGTTTCGAATGATCTGTACAACATCATGCGAGGTCATCCCGATTGGCTTATCGACTACCAGGACTCCTGACACAGTATTTTTGAGTTGAGTTCTTCTATCGTCCATTCATGCACTCCTGATTATTCTATCTTTAATAAGTAAGCTTTTGTTGCTTCTAAGATTTTTTGCTGGGTTTCTTGTAGTGAAAGTTCCATTTCCGCTCCTGCGGCAGCCGGGTGACCACCCCCACCAAATTGAGATGCCAGATCAGCCACATTTACCTTTGAACGAGAGCGCCAGCTAACTTTCACCGATTTTTCACTTTGTTGGTTAAAAAGTATCGCTATCTCTGCGTCTTGAATACTGCTGAGAAAGTTCGTGAGATCGGCATCATCTCTGTCTGTGAATCCGGATCTTTTACGATCTTCACAGGTAATAACAGTATATATGATTTTCCCTTCTTTTTGAAGTTTATTTAGCGCGAACCCCCATAACAAACTCGCTTCCCAGGTCATATCGGTTAATGAGCGCTGGTATATCTCGCTGAGATTGGCACCCAGTTCGGATAATTTGGCTGCGGTGCGCAGGGTGTGGGGAGTTGTGTTGGGAGTTCGAAATCCGATGGTATCGGTGATGATACCCATCAAAAGGGCGCTGGCTGCGGAAGACGTGATGGGGATATTCCAATCGAGGAGAAGATCAGAGATGATCTCGGCAGTGGCTGCCGCTTCTGCATCAACATAATTGAGGTCGCCGAATTGGGTATTGGTGGCATGATGATCGATATTGATATCGATCTTTTTTTTCGCAAAAATCTTGGGCATGCGGGCTTGGTCGGCACAATCCACCGTAACGGTCAATCCACTCGTCGAAATGCTGGTGGGCTTTTCTTTTTCTTCCAGAAAACGGAATCGCACTGGCAGAGTCTCTTCAAAGGCAATATGAACTTCTTTGCCATACCCGCGCAGGGCTTCTGCAAAACCAAGCACAGACCCGACTGCGTCGCCGTCTGGTCGCACATGGGTAACCAAAATGATCGATTCTGCTGCATCGATCTTTTGCCAGATGCGCTGGCTAGCCGCTGGATCCCTGGTCATTCTTCTGTTCCTTCTTTTCCCTTTCAGTCTGGAGCGTGTCGATCAGTTCTTCAATTCGCTCCGCGCGCTCGGGGGTTGGATCCCAATAAAAGCGCAGCTCTGGAAACGTGCGCAGTTGTATCCGCCTTGCCAGTTCTTTGCGCAGGAAACCCCTGGCATGCTTCAATCCTTCAAGAATTTCTTCTTCCCGCGCTTTTCCCTCAAGGGCAGAGACAAAAATGTTGGCGTATGCGAGTTCGCGGTCAACCCGGATATCGGTGATGAAAATCCCTTCGAGTCGCGGGTCATGGATATTACCTTGAACCAGCATTTCAGAAAGGTCTTGCTGCATGCGGTCGGCAATCCTTTTCAATCTTGTTATGGATGGCATTTCCTGTTATTTTTTCCCTTAAATTGCCTGTTTTTCTTCGAAGGTATAACAGATCAAAGTATCGCCTTCGGCAAAATCGTTGAATCCTTTCACTCGAATTCCACACTCGTACCCTTCGCGCACTTCGCGTACATTTTCCTTTTCGCGCCGCAAAGAGGCGATCTCGTTGTCGGCGAGCACTTCACCGTTGCGCACCACCCGCATATTCGCGTTGCGGCGGATCACGCCATCGGTTACTTTACAGCCAGCTATTTTACCAACTTTTGAGAAGGAAAACACAGCCAATATTTGCGCTTTGCCAAGAACAACTTCCTGTTTTTCAGGTTCAAGCATACCTTTCATGGCTTTTTCGATATCTTCGGTAAGTCGGTAGATGATATCGTAGAGTCGAATGGAAATGCCCTCGACTTCAGCCAGTTTGTTTGCTGATGTTTCCGCTTCTACGTTGAACCCTACAATGATGGCATTGGATGCGGAGGCAAGCATCACGTCGCTCTCGCTGATATTCCCTGTTTCAGCGTGGAGAATGTTGATCTTGATCTCTTTTTGGTTGATCTCATTGACGGTAGAGATGATGGGGTCCAGCGATCCCTGAACGTCCGCTTTGATAATCAAGCGCAGTTCGCGCACTTCGCCTGCTTGAAAACGATTGAACAGGTCTTCCAAACTGGCTTGTTTTTTGTTTTGTCTTGCTTTACTAAGTTTTGCCTTGCGGTCGGCGACGATGGCACGGGCATCCTTATCGGATGCCGCTACCTGGAAGATATCTCCAGCCTGTGGTACTTCGTTAAGCCCCAGGATCTGAATAGGGGTGGAGGGACCGGCTTCTTCGATCTTCTCGCCCAAGAAATTGTACATGGCTTTGATTTTTCCGTGTGCAACACCAACTACCACTGCTTCACCCTGGCGAAGCGTTCCATTCTGCACCAGTAACGTGGCGACCACGCCACGCGCTTTGTCAACCTTAGCTTCGATTACCGTACCGATCACCTTCCCCTTAGGATTTGCCAAAATCTTGCAAGAGTCGGCAACCAGAGAAATGGCTTCTAGCAAATCATCCAACCCTTTTTTGGTCTTTGCCGAGACCGGCACAACCATGGTGTCTCCATCCCAATCGTCGGGAACGAGCCCCGCATCTGCCAGTTGTCTCTTGACCATGTCAGGGTTGGCATCATCGCGATCGATCTTGTTCAAAGCCACGACGATGGGGACTCGTGCTGCTTTGGCATGTGCGATGGCTTCTTTGGTTTGAGGCATAACGCCATCATTCGCTGCCACTACCAGAATGACGATGTCTGCCCCCTGAGCTCCACGAGCGCGCATGGCAGTAAATGCCGCATGCCCTGGGGTGTCCAGAAAAGTGATCTTTTGATTGTTATGAACGATCTGATATGCGCCAATGTGCTGTGTGATTCCACCCGATTCTTCCCCTGCCACGTTGGTATGGCGGATGGCGTCCAATAAGGTGGTTTTTCCATGATCTACATGACCTAAGATGGTAATGACGGGAGGTCGCTTTGCAAGGTTGGCGGGGTCCTCATTTTCGATCAATTTCCTCCATAGGGGTACCTCACCCAATTCCTCTTCTTTGATTTCAGCGACTTCAAGAGTGGCGTCGATGCCCAGTTCAGCGCACACAATGGCGGCTGTGTCAAAATCGATGATTTGATTGATATTTGCCATCACCCCGTTGGACATTAATATCTTGATAATTTGAATTGGGCTAAAGCCAATTCGTTCTCCCAGGTCTCTGATGGTTATACTGGCAGGTAGCTCCACAGTCTTTTTTCCGTTTTCACTCATTTTTACCTCCGTTGATGCTGCTCCCCTGAATCTATTTGATTACTAGGATGTTCCCGCGAGCAAGGGTATCTGAGTGGAAGACTGTGATTAATCCTGCATCTTTGATTTGCTCTCCGGCAGGTTCATTTGATAAGCTTCCAGATATTTTCTATCCTGCTCACTAAGATCTGTTCTTAATGCTTTCGACAAACTTCCTTTCAGCGCACGCTCCCAACACTCTTTTTGAAGGTGAATATAAGCGCCACGCCCATTCAATTTTCCCGTTGGATCCACCAAGATCCCTTCAGACGTGCGAACGATGCGGATCAGTTCTTTCTTTGCCAGAACCTCACGGCATCCAACGCAGGTCCGTTGTGGAATGTGTTTTTGGCGTAGCTTTTGCTTTTTCACCACCGTTCTCTTTTTCTAGTTACCGTTGTCATCCAGACCCCAGTCATTGCTTCCGCGTTTGTGTTTCTTTTTAACCAGGGTCATATCACGATCAGGATCATATTCGATCTCTTGATATTTCTTCTTTTTTTTCTTTTTTCCGCTTTTATCAGCGAGTTCATCGTCTTCATCCTCGAACGATCCGCCATTGGTTTTTTGGGTCTCGATTTTGAACATTTCTTCAAAAGAGAGTTCTTGCCCTTCTTCCTGCTCGGGCTGCTGTTCCGCTTCTCTTTCTGGCGTTGTTTCTTCAGGCAGGTCCATTGTTTCGGATGCTTCCTGAACAGCCTCTTGCGGTTCAACAAACTCATCTGCCACTGTTACAGCTTCGCTTACTTCATGGTCGGGTTCTGGCTCGGCAGGGATGAATCTGGACAGGTCATTGACAACGCTTTCGATCTTTTCAAGCGCTTTCGGGCCAATGCCGGGGAGTCCCAGAATGGAATCGGGATTGGATTTGAGCTCCAACGCCAGATCGCCCAAATTTTGAATACCGCTGTCGCCCAAAATGCTGAGGATGGTTTGCGGGATGATCTCTTCGCTCAATGGCACGCTAAAAGCGTGCTTGGGAATTGTTTGTAACGCTTCCTGTATGGCTTTTTCGCGAGCTGCAATGACCTCTTGCCGTTCAGCAAAGAGCCCTTTTTCCATAAGGTCAACGAACCTGGCAAGGCTATCATAGTCTTCCATGTTGAGGATCCGCCCTTCGGTCTTGCGAGCCATGATATCCTCGGTTTTGGCTATTTCTTCTTTGAACTGCTCCGCTTTTTCAGCATATTCTTCGTTGTTTTGCAAGGCGAACAGCCAGTCAGAAACTGCCTCGGGCAGACTCTTGATATCAATTCTCCAGCCGGTCAGACGGGCAGCCAAACGTGCGTTTTGCCCATCCCGCCCGATAGCGAGCGAAAGCTGGTCTTCAGGAACCACGACTAGCGCTGTTTTTGCGTTGCTGTCGGTTTCGTTTAAATACACACCATTAACGCGCGCCGGGCTGAGAGCTTTGGCAATGTAAATGCGCGGGTCTTTGTTCCATTCAATGACATCGATCTTTTCGTCGTGCAGTTCACGCACGATAGCCTGAATGCGCACTCCGCGCTGACCCACGCACGCCCCCACCGGATCGATGCCTTGCTGGGTAGCTGAAACAGCCACTTTGGCGCGCTGACCGGGTTCGCGGGCGATGGAACGGATCTCAACGATCCCATGGAAAATTTCCGGAACCTCATTCTCCAGCAGTCTTCGCAAGAAGTCGCGGTGGGTTCTGGATAGGATGATCTGTGGACCGCGAGGTGAGTCTTTTACCTCAGCGACCAGAGCGCGCACACGATCGTGAATGCGAAAACGCTCAAAAGAGATCATCTCTTTCCGCGGCATGGTGCCTTCGGCTTTCATCTCCAGACCAATGGTCAATCCATGCGAACCGCTTGCCTGCACGACGCCGCTGATGATCTCGCCAACTTGTTTTTCATAATAATCAAGCTGCATTTGTCTTTCTGCTTCACGGATCTTTTGTTGGATAACCTGCCGTGCTGTCTGAGCTGCTACGCGACCGAAATTCTCAGGGGTGCTTTCCACAAGCGCTATATCCCCGATTTGTGTGTCAGGATCGTATTGCCTGGCGACATCAAGGAGAACCTCGGTGCGTTCATCTTGCACGCTTTGCACAACCTCTTTGTCTGCAAAGATGCGGAACTCGCCTTTATTGAGGTCAATCTTAGCCACAACCTGCTGGGCGCTGGACGCGTTGACAGATTTACGATAAGCCGAAACCATCGCAGATTCGAGTGCATGATAGATGACTTCTTTTGGAAGCCCCTTTTCTTCAAGCACTTCGTTGAAGGCTAGAATGATTTCATTCTTCATGACTTTTTGTTCTCCACTTTGCGCACTTTCTAAAATACGAAGAAAAGTGGGGGTTACCCACTTTCCGGTAAATACTACGATGCTGGTACTAACAAGCCTTATTCTAACATACATTGGTGAGGCGGGCAAGTTTTTGTATGGGTTCAGTAGATGTGAGAGGGAGCGGGGACATCCCTGGGTAATGAGTCTGAATATACTCGGCAGGGGAGAGATTGGCAAGGGCGCGATGCGGACGGACATGGTTGTAAATCCGCTCCCACTCCATCAGGGTCAGATTGAGGGTGGGGAGGTGATAATCGAGCTCATAGACAGCATAGAATTCATCCAGATGGGTTCGATGAGCCCGTTCCACCCTGCCGTTAAGTCTGGGAGAATGAGGGGGAAGGATGAACAACCTGACACCCTGCTCTGCACAAGCCTGCTCAAACTGCTGCATGAACTCACTGCCTCCATCCACCTGGATCGCCCGAACCGGGAAAGGCATTCTGGAGAGCAGGGTGGAGAGGAACAGTCTGGCATTGGCAGAGTTTGCCTGGGGATGGACCTCGATCACATCCCAACGGGAAATGACATCGCGAGCGG